>RRYU01000185.1_pt1:2500-32919 | contig 32919 bp, 34 predicted proteins | sample 2162651 | NCBI WGS metagenome assembly RRYU01 (sample SAMN10267283, study PRJNA491782) | microbial mat metagenome | isolation source: biomat in the production well | place: Japan: Minami-Kanto gas field, natural gas well KTG3 | collected 2017-06 | reverse complement strand
AAAAAAAAACCCGCCACAGAGTACAGGGCGGGTTATGAACAATCTCGCTGATCAGCATTGGCTAATACAGCTGGTTACCAAAGAGCGTTATTGCGTATCTGGCAAAGTCGGAAAGCGGGGTAAAGAAAATCCCGAAATAAAGAGTGAGCAGCATAAGAGCTGCCGTGACAATACGAGGGAAGACTCCTGAACTGATCGTATCGGGAAGAGGCTGTTTTGAATCGCGCAGATACATGTTCAGGGGGATCAGCATATAATAATAAAGCGAAATGACGCTGGTAAGAATACCGATAAGCGCCAACCAGATGAACACAGATCCTTTGGCAAGCAGAGCAGAGAAGATCATCAGTTTTCCGATAAAGCCCACGGTTGGAGGGAGGCCTACGAGGGAAATCAGAAATACCGTCATAGCGGCACCAGCCAGCGGCATGCGTCTGCCGAGTCCACGGTAGTCCTCGATATTTTCACTGCCGGTTTTGTTGGCGATAATCACAGCGACAAGAAACGCGCCGAAGTTCATCAGCAGATAGGAGACGAGATAAAAGAGGGTGGCCTGGGTACCGAGCTCATCCATCACGATAATACCAAGAAGAAGATACCCTGCATGAGCGATGGATGAATAGGCAAGAAGACGCTTGACGTTTGTCTGCCACAGGGCGACGATATTGCCGTAAACCATCGATGCTACCGACAGAATCATGAGCATGGTTACCCAGTCCATACCAGGGGTAAATGCTCCGGGATCGCCGATATGAGGAACAGCTACATAGAAATAACGGATCAGAAGGGCAAAACCGGCCGCTTTCGATGCAACAGACAAAAACGCAGTCACAGGAATAGGCGCGCCTTCATAGACATCAGGGCTCCAGAAGTGAAACGGCACTGCACCGATTTTATACCCTATACCGGCAAGAACCATGATCGATGCGACCATAAGGGTGAGTGGATCGTAACCTCTTTCAATCAGGACCTGGCTGATGACAGAAATATTTGTCGACCCGGTCAATCCATAGATAATTGAAAATCCATAGATCATAAGTCCTGAAGAAACTGCACCGTAGAGCAGATATTTTAACGCCGCTTCCGTTGACCGCTGTTCTCGCTTCATGTATCCTGTAAGCACATAGGCAGCAAGACTGACAAGCTCCATGGAGAGAAAAATCATCAGAAGATCGGTCGATGAAGCCATCATGACCATACCGATCACCATCCCGACAATAAGGGAGTAGTACTCCCCGAGCCCCGATGAACGACTGTTCAGCTCGTCAGATGGCATGGAAATGATGACGGCAAGCATACCTGATGCGACAAAGAAATACTTGAAGAACACAGAGAATTCATCGAGAGCATACATGCCGAAGAATATTTCATTGCCGGTCATGGAATGCTGCTGGAAAATGAAGTACAGGCTGCCCGCAAGACCGGCAAGAGCGGTTATAGACAGCAGATAATGCTTTTTCGGCCTGAAGATCAGATCCAGGAGTATCAGAACCAGAAACAGCCCTGAAAGATAAATCTCCGGCAGGAAATGCAATGCGCCAGACTTCAGCGTCGCGATGATATTCTGAATTTCAGCACCAGAAGGGAGCTCGAACATATTGTTGATTTTTTTTCGTTCATAAAGGGCGGAACGCTTTCCGCCCCTACTCTATCGGGTTGACAGAGGGATATCACGCCCCTGCCTCCAGGTCAGCCCTGTCAGTTGATAGCTGTCAGAACAGCCGGTGAGAGAACTTCGACCAGTTTATTGATACTTGTTGTCATCAGACCGAGAACCGGCATAGGATAGACACCGAGAATAATGATGATAACAGCAAGAGGAACAAGCATAAGAAGCTCCCTGCCGTCAAGATCGTTTTTACCGGTCCAGTCATGGAAATGGATATGCTCATGACCGTCGGCGCCCGTCTGCAGTTCATACACCGCGTCGGGGTTGCGTTTTCCGAGGAACATACGCTGCAGCGACCAGAGAAGATATGCAGCACCGAAGACGATACCGAGCACTGAAACAATAGCGATGTTTCGGGTCACTTCAGAACTGAACGCACCGACAAACACGAAGGCCTCCGAGATAAACCCTGACAGACCAGGAAGACCAAGCGAGGCGAACCAGGCGATAGTGACCACGCCGGCGTAAACAGGCATATAGGTGGCCAGACCGCCGAACTTGTCAATGGCACGGGTATGGGCACGGTCGTAAATCACACCGACGAGAAGGAAAAGCATAGCCGTGATGGTACCGTGATTGAACATCTGATAGAGTGCGCCGGTCATGCCCTCGCTGTTTGCTGCGGCAAGACCGAGCAGGACATAGCCCATATGGCTGATGGAAGAGTATGCCACCAGTTTTTTCAGATCCTGCTGGGCAAGCGCACAGAAGGCTCCATAAATAATGTTGATGGCGCCAAAGACACCAATGACATACAACGATGCCTGAAACACTTCAGGAAACAACGGAAAATTGATGCGCATCATGCCGTATGTACCAAGCTTCAGAAGAACGCCGGCGAGAATAACGGAGATAGGGGTCGGCGCTTCGACGTGTGCATCAGGAAGCCAGGTATGGAAAGGAAACATAGGGACCTTGATAGCAAAACCGATAAAAAGAACGATAAATGCGACATAACGCCAGGTTACGCTTTCAGGTCCGAGAATTGAACCGGGAATGTAGTTTTCCTGACTGGCCATGGCAACGAGACTGAAGGTGTTCTGACCGGTAGCCGGATCGATAACGCTGAAATAGAGCGCGATCATGACGAGAAGCATGAATACGGAACCGAACAGCGTGTACAGGAAAAACTTGATGGCAGCATATTCCCGGTTCGGACCTCCCCAGATACCGATGAGGAAGTACATCGGAAGCAGCATGAGCTCCCAGAACACATAGAAGAGGAAAAAGTCGAGAGCGACAAAACATCCCATCATGGCAGTGCTGAGGATGTTAAACAGAATGAAATAGCCCTTGACCTGTTTTTTGATCGTCCAGCTGGACAGCACCCCGATAATCGAGATAAGGGCGGTGAGTATGATCATGGTGATTGAAAGGCCGTCCACACCGAGAAAATACTCGATGTTCAGCGACCCGAAATTACCAAGATCAAGCGTGATCCAGTCCAGGCGCTCGACAAACTGGAAGGCGCCATCGAGTGAGCCACCGGGTCCGGCTATAATACCGGGCTGTGATGGATCATAACCCTGCCAGATGAGGTAGGCCAGGACACCCTGTCCAAGCGCGGCAAACAGTGAAACAAGCCTGATAACCTGCTTTTGCGAAGAAGGAACTGCCACAATGATCAGGCCGGCTATGATAGGCAGAAAAACAATTAAACTCAGCATCGTCTGTTATCTGTTGTTTTCAGATTAAATAAAATCTTCCGGTTATGACATCAACTGTATAAAGTAGTATACGATATAGCCGGTTACAGCAAGCAGCACCATCACGAGGTAGGTCTGAACCCTGCCTGTCTGGAGCTTCTTCATTGCAGAACCGGAGGTCTGGACAAAGAACGCGGTAAAGTTGACCATGCCGTCGACGACATAATGATCGAATCCGCCGCTGAACGTCCCGACCCTTCTGACCAGAGCACCGACGCCATTGACAAGACCATCGACAATATTGCTGTCGAACCATGCAAGGATCCTTGAAATGAGCAGTGAACCTTTAATAATGGTTGCGTCATAAATCTCATCCCAGTACCATTTGTTGAACGAGTAGAGATAGAGCGGACGAAGGCGCTGCGCGGTTTTCTCCGGATTGATGAAGCCGAAAACATACACAATCAGCGCAAGGCCGATACCGCAGGCGACCATAATGCTTGAATATTGTATCGCCGTATCGTGATTGGCATGCGCGGCATGGGCAATGGCTGCCTGACGGGGATCATCATAGACAGGCCCATGGTGAGCCCCCTCTCCTCGGGTACCTTCTTCCCCATGGTGGTCTGCACCGTGCATCGCTCCATCAGCGTGGCCGTCAGCAGGATGAATTGCTTCATGGTCCTCTGCAGCCGGTTCCTCTGCGTGCAGCTCTTCAGTATGATCCGTGGCGTGAAGCATCCCGGTGCCTTGAGACGGGGCTATGGATGCAACGGCAGTTGGCGGAGTCTGAACCAGATGCATGAACCAGCCCTTGCCTCCATCTAGAGGATCCGGTGAATACACCGCAAATACCGATAACGCGGCAAGAATAACGAGCGGGAGCCGCATATTCCATGCGACTTCATGAACCTCATGATGACCGTGATGATCGTCGTGACCATGAGCGCCATGATGATTGTCAGCTGGCTTGAGATGAGTCCGGCTTTTGCCAAAAAACACGAGCCAGACCTGACGCCCCATGTAAAAGGCTGTCAGCATGGCAGAAAAGAAACCAAGCACCGGAATAAGATAATAGATCCCGCCGCCTTCAACCTCGGCAAACCCGAGAGCGCCGGCAAGAATAGCGTCCTTGCTCATAAAACCACTGGTAAGCGGCAATCCTGCAAGAGCAAGTGTCGCTATGGTGAACGTGGCGAACGTCCATGGCATTTTCTTCCATAAGCCGCCCATCCAGCGCATATCCTGCTCATGATGCATCGCATGAATGATCGCACCGGATCCAAGGAAAAGACATGCTTTAAAAAAAGCATGGGTCAGCAGATGGAAAAGGCCGGCAGAATAGGCTCCTACACCAAGACCGAGAACCATGTAACCGAGCTGGGAAACAGTGGAATAGGCAAGAACGCGTTTGATATCGTGCTGCGTAATGGCAATCGTCGCGGCCATGAAGGCGGTTATCGCGCCGACAAATGCGATGACATGCAGAGCGTCCGGGGTAAGAATGACGAAAATCCTGCCGACGAAATAAACACCGGCAGCAACCATGGTCGCAGCATGAATCAGCGCGGATACCGGCGTTGGGCCCTCCATGGCGTCAGGAAGCCAGACATGCAGTGGAAACTGTGCTGATTTGCCGACACAACCCATAAACAGCAGAATACCGGCAGCGGTGAGCCAGGCCTGGGACATATGGAATTCACCTGCTTTGATGTGCTCGTAAATCGCATCGTAGCCGAACGTATGAAACTGTGAATAAAGAATAAGTATCCCGAGCCACATGCCGATATCGCCGACGCGATTGGTCAGGAATGCCTTTTTCTGTGCATCGGCAGCGCTGTCCTTATGGAAATAGAAGCCGATCAGGAGATATGACGACAAACCGACAAGCTCCCAGAAGATGTAGATAGAAAAGAGGTTATCGGAAAGAACGATACCAAGCATCGAAAATGTGAAGATCCCGAGATATGCAAAAAAGCGGCCGTAATAGGTCTCTCCTTTCATATATCCCGTTGAGTACAGATGAACGAGGAAGCTGATCAGGGTGACCATAGTCAGCATGATCGATGTCAGATTGTCGATCATGACCCCCATCCTGATTTCAAGGGGTCCGACACCGGGAACATTACCAAAATCGATCCAGGTGAAATCCCAGGTCAGTTTGAAGGCAGGATCATAGGCTACGACAATGATATTCCAGAAGAGGTAGACGGAAATCGCAAACGCCCCCCCAAGAATGCCGACACCGATGAAATCCCCGCCGCGCGGCAGGCGCCGGTTGAAAAAGATCAACAGGACGAATGACAGCAGCGGAAGCAGCAGTACAATGATCGATAACTGAATAAAACTGTGCATATCTCTTCGTTTTACAGAAACAATGAATCAGGTTAAGCCGGCCGGATCACTCCTTCATGGAGTCGATACGTGAAACGTCAACGGTGTTAAATGTCTTGTAGATATTGATGACAATTGCAAGCGCTATAGCTGCTTCTGCCGCGGCCAGTACAATGACGAACAGACTGAACATGACCCCTTCCATTCCTCCATTGTATTTGGAAAAGGCAAGCAGGTTGATATTTGCGGCATTAAGAATCAGCTCAATCCCCATCAGAACCACAATGGCATTCTTGCGTGTCATGATGGCAAACAAACCGAAACCGAACAAAAGTACGGAGATGGTCAGATAGTGATTGAGACCGATAGATGCAAGTAGATCCATGATCGGGTATCTTTATCGTTCTTTATTGTTGACTTTGTCGAATCTTGCCAGAAACGCTGCCCCGATAAGAGCAAGAAGCAGCAGGATGGAGGCCATTTCGAACGGCAGGACGTAACGCGACATGGTTTCCATCCCGATCCTTTCGACGACGCTTCCCTGCAGCATAACCCCGGAGGTATACCAGTCGGCCCGGGTGTAGAACACGTAGAGCAGCCCTGCAATCACGGCAAGAAGAATAGCAATGCCGGGAACCATATTGATAACCTCCGTGCGAAGCGAAGTCATCATAATCTTGTTGGTAAACATAACGCCGAAAAGCAACAGGACCAGAATACCGCCAACATAGACGATAATCTGCGTGACAGCGATAAAATCGGCACTCAGAAACACATAAAGCGCTGCCACCCCGAAAAAGGTGAACAGAAGAGAAAAGGCCGAATAGATTACGTTCTTTGAAAACACGACAAATGCGGCCGAAAAAACAGTTATCGCGGCAAAGAGATAAAAAATAATGGTATAGGTCACGTTGGTCATAATGATAACATACAGTTTGTGTTCAGTTCCCTGCTTTCTCCACGCTGTCATTGCCAGCAGCCCCCTTTTGCGCAGCAGCTTTTGCTGCATCGGCAGCTTGTTTCTCTTCGGCGAGTTTCCTGCGTTTCGAATCGGCCTCGAGCGATGTCAGGTTGCCGAAGTGATAGATCATGTGATCACGGTTGAACTCCGAGAAATCACTCACACTCGTGTGGCGAAGACACGCTGTAGGACAGACACTCACACAGATACCGCATGTCATGCATTTAGCCACATCGATATCAAAGAGAGGCACCCAGAACCGCTTCTGCTGACCATTTGACGTTTTACCGCAAAGTTCAAGGTCGTCTTTGGTCACTTTTATCGTTTCCATCTCGATACATTCGATCGGGCATGCCCTGACACACTGGCCGCATCCGATACAGTCATCAATATCGTTATACAGCCTGTAACGGCCGATTTCAGGAGTCGGCACCGCCTCTTTTGGATACTGCAGGGTCACCAGGCCATCGACCTGTCCGAAGTACCCTGTGTCATCGATCCCTGCATCACCTTTGCGTCTGACCGCGTTGAAAAAGTGGCGCAGCGTAATACCCATTCCCGTCAGGATTGTCGTTACGCTGGAGCCTATATTCCTGAAATACTCACTCATAATTGTTCGTTCTTGCTTAACTACAGTAGTTTAAGGGCCTTTTGCGGTTTATTTCATGTAAATTTCCCAGACAGCCGTCAGAACAAACGCGATAAACGCGAACGGCGTCAACACTTTCCAGCAAAGATACATGAGCTGATCAACCCTCAGCCTCGGAAGCGTCCAGCGAAGCCACATCTGGACAAAAATAAAGAAGAATCCCTTCATGATAATCCAGAAGGCCCCCCAGACAGGCCCGGTCGTCCAGTCATTGAGCAATACGGTACCGATATTGGGAAGCGGAGAATTCCAGCCGCCGAGAAAAACAACCGAAATGATAGCGGACACCATAAACATGCTGCCATATTCAGCAAGGAAGATAACCGCAAACTTCATCCCGCTGTACTCGGTAAAGTACCCTGCGACAAGCTCGGATTCGGCTTCAGGAATATCAAAAGGCGCACGATTGGTTTCAGCAAGAGAGGCAATAAAGTAAATAAGAAAAGGAAGCCACGCTATCGGGTTCTGGAAAAGAAAGAAGCTCATGAAACCGTTTTCGCCCTGCTGCAGAAGGTTGAACTGCTGCATGCTGAGTGTACCGGCCATCATGGCTCCGCACAGAATGGCTATTGCCGCCGGTATTTCGTAACTGACAATCTGGGCCACGCTTCGGATAGCGCCATAGAGCGCCCACTTGTTGTTGGAGCCCCAGCCTGCTGCAAGAATGCCGACAACCTCAAGAGCAACGATACCTATGGCATAGAACAGGCCGACATTAAGATCGGCACCGATAAAAGCCGGTCCGAAAGGCAGGACCGCAAATGCAAGGAACGAGCCGACGAAAAGCACGCCTGGACCGATAACAAAAAGAAACTTGTCTGCATCCCGGTTGACGATATCCTCTTTCTGAAGCAGTTTGAGAATATCGGCAATCGTCTGGAGGATACCCCATTTGCCTACCTCCATCGGACCGAGACGGTCCTGCATGAATGCGGAAATCTTTCTCTCGCCGTATACACCGTAGGTCAGTGCATAGAGCGCGATAAAGACAAGGGGGATGACTGCGATGATGATCAGTCCTAACGGCAGACCAAGCGGATGCCACTGTGAAAGCGCATCCGACCAGCTGTTGAGGCTTATACTCATAAACATTGGAAAATTATTGGGCAAAATCATCGGTCAACCTCCCCGAGCACAATATCGATGCTTCCGATGATGGCGACAAGATCAGGAATAAGCTGCCCCATGGAAAGCTCCTTCATGGCCGAGAGATTGACAAAACAGGAGGAACGAGCCTTGCAGCGGACAGGCCTGGTCGACTTTCCGTCGCTGACAATATAGAATCCGAGCTCTCCTCGAGGGTTCTCGGCTCGACCGTAGACCTCTCCGGCTTTCGGACGTATACGCTTCGGAATGGCTGAACGGGGATCGAAACCGACAGGATCAGGCATTTTGTCGAGACACTGCTCGATCATATTGAGACTCTCTTCCATTTCATAGGCCCTGACGAGATGACGCGAAAGACTGTCCCCTACCTCGGAATGCCTGCCGTCCGGTACACAAACCCTGAAATCGAGTTCGGGATATATGGAGTAGGGGTCGTGCTTCCGCAGGTCCCATTCCACGCCGGAACCGCGAAGCATGGGCCCCGACCATCCATAATTCACAGCCACATCGGCTGGCATGATGCCGACACCTTTCGTACGCTTCACAAAAATCTCGTTCTCTGTCAGAAGCTTCTGCAGTTCACGCGCTTTGGGTCTGAAGTATCTGACAAATTCAGCGGCACGCTCCCTGAAACCCGGAGGAAAATCAAAACCTGCCCCCCCGATCCAGATATAGTTATAGAGCATTCGTGCTCCGGAAGCCCACTCCAGGAGGTTCATGATATGTTCCCGGTCACGGAAACAGAAGAGAAAAGGGGTAAAAGCGCCAAGGTCGATAGCATACGTTCCTATGGCGACCAGATGGGATGCGATGCGGTTGAGTTCAGCGACAATCACCCTCAAGAACTCAACTCTGCGGGGAATTTCGACATCAAGCAGTTTTTCGACAGCAATACAGTAGGCAAACTCGCTGTTCATGGCGGCAAGATAATCCATCCGGTCCACAAAAGGCACGATCCCCGGATAATCGACCATTTCAGCATGTTTCTCAAAACAGCGATGCAGATACCCGAGGTAGGGTTCGGCTTCGATAACCACCTCGCCGTCTGTTTTACATTCCAGCCTCAGCACGCCGTGTGTTGACGGATGCTGGGGGCCCATATTCAGAATCATCTCTTCACTGGAGAGATCTTTCTCTATGGTCACGCGGCCTTCGCCCTGCGGGGTAACCCTGACGGACCTGTTTACTGCCTGTTCTAACTCCTGCATGCTTGCGTTTACGTTAAATCCGTTGAGCGATACTGTTAATACGGTACCTTGATGCCGTGGTAGTTCTCCTGAACCTGATAGTCCTTGCGAAGCGGGTAACCATCCCAATCTTCAGGGCAGAGAATCCTTCTGAGATCAGGGTGACCGGCAAACGTCATGCCATACATATCGAATGCCTCTCGCTCGTGCCACTCGGCAGTTTTCCAGACATTCGCGACTGATGGAATGGACCCGCCATCCCTGTCGCACATAACCTTCACCGCAATGCGATGGTTATGCTCCCCGAGTGATTCGAGGTTGCAAACGATACCCAGCTTGCCCTCTTCCGGGTAATCCATACCCGACAAACAGGCCATATAGGTAAAACGGAGATTGGGGTTATCCCTCATGAAAAGAGCGATCTCAGGCCATCTGGAGATATCGGTGATCTCAAAAAAAGGCATAGTAGGGTTTGCATCGAACTCTGAGACAGCATCGGCAAACCGTTCACGAATGATCATATATGCAGCATGGCTTGCCTGGCCTCCGCAACATTGCATCGTATTTCCCTGTGGTTCTTCCATCTTATGGTTTTGCTCTTCGTTGATATGCTTTTCTACGATACCGCTCTCTTCGCCCTCTGGTGCTCAAGGACAGTGCCCGGGTCAAAGCTTTTTTCTTCAACCTTTCGGAGCGCCTCAGCCCGTGAAATACCGATCTGCTCCATACGGATAAGCTCCTGAACCTTCATCAGACCGCCGATCAGCGCTTCAGGTCTTGGAGGACAGCCCGGAACGTAGACGTCAACAGGAATAATCCGGTCCACCCCTTTGAGAACATGGTACCCGTGTTTCCAGTAGGGGCCCCCGCAGTTGGAGCAGCTCCCCATTGAAAGCACGTAACGCGGTTCCGGCATCTGCTCATACAGACGGATAACCCTTTCGGCCATTTTCATCGTTACCGTACCGGCAACGATCATCAGGTCGGACTGACGGGGTGACGAACGGGGGAAGATACCAAACCGCTCAAGGTCGTAGTTGGACGCATTGGTAGCCATCATCTCGATAGCACAGCACGCCAGACCGAAACCCATAGGCCACAGCGATGAGAGTCTTGCCCAGTTAAGAACGTTATCAACCGAGGTTACCAGTACATTATGGTTCGATATTTTCGCATCCAGTAAACCCATACCTGCAATAAAATTTATTGTTGAAAACTGATCCTGCGTTACTTCTCCGTTTTTGGAGGCTGCGGCATGGAAGGAATATTCGGTGTGGGCCGTACCCAGTCGAGATCTCCCTTGACCCAGGCATAGACAAGCCCGATAACAAGAATGCCAGCAAACACAAGCGCCTCTATCAGCGCAAACTCACCAAGCTGCTTGAATACCGTTGCCCAGGGAAAAAGAAAAACAACCTCGACATCGAAAATGATGAAAATCAGGGCAACAACGTAAAAACGGATATTAAATTTCACCCATGAAGTCCCGACGGCTTCCTCGCCGCATTCATACACTGCAAGCTTTTCAGGATTGGGTCTGCTGGGGCGTAAAAGGCGGGCTGTCAGATATCCTCCGACCACAAAAACGATACCGAGAAGAAGAAAAACAAAAACGGCACCAAAATCACTCAACGTTTGATCCATAAGATATAATTTGACGTTGAACTCCGGCATCCGCAGCATGAAACATCCATACGACAGAAGCCCTTCACAAGTGCGCGAAATATAAAAAAAAACTTATCGAAATCACAAAACAAGACGCGAATTAACTGAACTTTTTCTTAACAAGAACGCATCCAAACAAAAAAGAGAAAACAAAAAAACAAATAAAACCTAAATTTCTATCTAAAAAAACGACCTTTCCCAAAAAATCTTAGTCTTCAGCAGATTCACCAGGTACAGCAGCCAGAAAACGCCCATACATGACAACAGCAGCAGTATAGCGTGCGCCAGCCAGAAAGGCTGGAGGTAGCGCAAAACAACAGCACCGATTGTCGAAGACAGAAACAACCAGACGATCGGCAGCCAGGCCACGACAAAAACAACTGTCAGGAGACGCTTCATAATCCGCCCGCCTTGTTCACCGGAAAACAATCCCATGCTTCATCTGATTCGTTATTGTTCAAAGAAGAGACTTTCGATCTGGCCTGCAAGATCCGGATTGAGACGTTGCAGAATGGCCTGTTCCTCCCGCAAGCGTCTGAAATCGCCCCGTGCAAGACAGTACATCGCCATCTTGCAGTGAGGCTCCTGGCCATCAGGATCGAGCTCAAGCGCAGCAGTGATCATTTCCAGCGCTTCGTCATTGCGACCGAGATCCATATACGCATCGCTCAGCACACAATAAGCATCGACATACCCGGGATCGATCGCGATGGCTTTCTGAAGGGTTTTCACGGCCGCTTCCTCTTTTCCAAGCGTCAGCTGCACATATCCCAAACTTTTATATGCCGGCAGAAATCCCCTGTCAAGAGTCACAACCCTCAGCAGATCATTGCCGGCCTGCCGGAAGTGACCTGAGGCCATATGAGCGACTGCACGGGAATAAAGGGCATTCACGTCGCGATGCCGTTCAGCGAGGATAGCATCGAGCTGCCCGATAGCCTCGGCATATCGCTCCCGGTCGATATAAGCCATTGCGAGCTCATAACGGTCTTCGGGGGCAGGATGTCTCGCGGCAACGGCAGCCTCGAGCTGTTCAAGATCATTCATCATCACGCATTCGTTTGGGAACATTCGAGCTTATCGAACGTATCCTGAAGATTATTAAGGGTCTGAAGTTCAGCGACGATCCTTTCCGACAGCCATCCGGCAAAATCGGGAGATCCGTTGATACAGCGGATATACTGTTTATAAGGAATAGATGATTTCTCCAGAAGCGCCTGAGCTTCATACTCGGTCTCGCTGTTATCCGCAAAAAATCCATAGGGAAACATGACGACGCTGTCATACCCTTCACTCCTGAACTCCTCAAGAGCTTTTTCAATCGTATCAGCGGTCCACTGTCCTCCCGCGCTGTGGTTCATGCACCCCTGGCGGATCTCATGGAACACATTTCTCGGATCAGCAGTAATACGCTGTTTTATCGCATCAAAAAACGCAGAGGTTTCATCCAGTCCGGTAAACACCCTCGGAGGATTGCCGGCCCTGTCGCGAACCAGCGTTCCGTGAATGACAAGAACCAGGCCGGTTTTCGAACCTTTCAGGATATATCCCCGGTCTACGCGCTGAAACAGAAAGTCGACATAAATCCTGTGCAGTTCCGGGTCCTGCCAGAGCTTGTTGAGAACCCTCACCTTTTCAAAACGCTCGTCTGCATAGACATCAGAAACCATCTGACAGGCTACGCCGCACGAAAAAGCCGATTCAACAGGAATCATAGGAACGACAATGACCCCGTCGTATGATGTACGAAGCTCCTGCAACGTATCTTCAAGATAGGGAGGAACAAAGTAATACGCCTCCTTTACATCGACATCGACTGAAGAAAACACCGGATGATCGCTGTTGCGAAGACGGGATGCAATCAACCCTGTCTGAATGTGATTGGTTTGAACAAGGGTCGATTCGTAATTATGAAGTCGCCAGTCGATATAATGGCGTGTGGAACGGTAATCAGCTATAAAGTAAATAAGAAGCTTCGGCACCTTGACGATCTGGCGGGTAATCACCTTGACGATACGACGGGAACTCGGCCAGAGATTTCTGAGAGTCAGTTTTTCAACCTCGCCATATGTAGCTATTACGACTGCATATTTCTTCTTCACAACCCGATCCACCACGTTAATTCAACATACATGATCAGAAAGCCGATAATGCCCCCGACAAGCGTCTGCATGAAACTGTGAGCTTTGAGATATATCCTTGACCACATCAGCAGAGGGACAAGACAGAGAATCCATAAAACCGAGAGGCCGAATTGCATGAACAAAAGGGCAATCGAAGCGGTTAACGTCAGAAGATGAATGCTGATTTTCCATTGCAGAGTAATCAGAAGAACCAAAACCATATTGACAGCGTTGAACAACAGAATACCGGTAAAAATTCTCGGCGCATCAAGCTGGGTCATCACCTCATAGCCAAGGGCATTGACGCCCACCATAACAAGCAGCGGCAGAAAGCGCTGCTCACGAAACGTTATATTATAGTCGGAAATGCGTCCGATTTTTTTCAGACCGTAGATCAGCATCATTGGAACAATGGTGCTGGCAAGAAAGAGTACGATCAGATAGTGTATCCTGAAAGGATCCTCCTGAAAGCCATAGAGGATTATCAGCAGATATGCCGCTGGGGCAACCACGACAGGACTGATCACCCACGATATCAGGGATGCAAAACGATGAAGATTTGACGGCATGGGCTGGCAGAAAACAAAAAAAATTATGTATACGGAAAAAAACTCTCAACGTCAGCTAAAGATAGTTTTTATATAAGAAAAAACCACGTATATTCTGACTTCACTCTGCGAGAGTGGTGGAATTGGTATACACGCTAGTCTTAGGAACTAGTGCCGGAAGGATTAAGGGTTCGAGTCCCTTCTCTCGCACCGGCTTTCGATTGAAGCTTTTGCCAAAGTGGCGGAATTGGTAGACGCGCTGGACTCAAAATCCAGTGGGTGCAAACCCGTGTGGGTTCGAGTCCCACCTTTGGTACCATCCTCGACAGAAAACCTGTGCCAAGCATGCGGAAAATGTACTCTCCCTGGAGAGAAGCCTATATGGAATCATTCAAGGATGATGACAAAAGGCCCGACAGAAAAGGAAAATCGATCTTTGCCGATATCCCCCCGGAGGAAGATGAAGAACGCTATGTACTGCACCGCGGGAAAAAGTGCTTCATCATCATGAACCTCTACCCCTACAACTGCGGCCATCTCATGGTCATTCCCTACCATCAGACGCCTGAATTCGGCGACCTTGACGACGAAACCATGCTTGAGGTCATGCGCCTTACCGATCTGTGCATGCATGCACTCAAACAGTCAATTCATCCGCACGGCTTTAATTTCGGGGCCAACCTCGGCAAGGTAGCCGGCGGCAGCGTGGATTCTCACATTCATTTCCATATCGTTCCCCGATGGGAAGGCGATACGAACTTCATGCCCGCTATCGGCGACACAAAAGTGCTCAGCAATGACATGCGCAGACTCTATCTGCAGCTGAAAGACATCATAAGGGATCTCGTCAGAAAAGAGGCCGGTCAATCAACACGCTGATTCCATGGAAACGGTCCCCTGCCCCATAAGCGGCAAGACCGGTGCAAGGCCGTTCCTGACTGTTCGGGACCGGTTTGCTGCACCAGACACGCCTGAATGGGAACTGGTGTGTCATCCTGAATCCGGAATGATCTACCTTTCACCCCGTCCCGAAGAAAATGAGATCACAGCGCACTATCCATCTTCCTCGTATGACCCGCATCTTTCAGTGAGCGATCCCCGCTCACTTCGTGACAGGCTGTATCTTGCATTCCGCCACATTGCACTGCAATGGAAGGCTGCGCTGATTGAAAAGAGCGGTGAGAAGCTGTCTCCGCGATCGAAAATCCTCGAGATCGGCTGCTCTACCGGCGAACTGCTTGACACGCTCAGACACAGAAATAACCTTTCCGCAGAAAACTGTATCGGTTATGAAAAAGACAAGCCGGCAGCAGACTATGCACGAAACGCATTCGGCTTCAACGTTCGCACCACTGACCTGTGCGATATCGATCCGTCGGAAAAGTTTGACCGTATCATCTTCTGGCACGCGCTCGAACATCTGCACCGGATCAGCGAAACCCTTGAAACAGTCGCAGAGCATCTCACAAAAACCGGCGTTATCGTTATTGCGCTGCCAAACGCCGCAAGCTACGATGCTGCAGTGTACGGAAAAGACTGGATAGCATGGGATGCCCCGCGCCATCTCTACCATTTCACACCCGCAACCCTCACCAAACTGCTCCGGAAATATGATCTGAGGCCTGTTTCGATACGACCATTCCCCCCTGACACCATCTACAACTGCCTGCTCAGCGAAAAAAACATTCTCAGGAACCGGCACCGGTCAGGAATGCCTGCAGCACAAGGAATAATGCGGGGAGTAGCAAGTATCGCGGCAGGAAGCCGTAACCCTGAGAGGTCCTCGACGCTTGTCTATACGGTGAAAGGAAAAGGATAACACCGCAGACCGGTTCTTCAGGGTCTTCTGCAATCTCCGCTGCTCAGGATGGTCCTTCGTTCTTTTCGCTTCGAGCCACGGTTCTGCCCGTCGTTTTTTCAAATTCGATACAAGCGATGAGATAATCATAGACCGCCTGCAGATAGTTGGTTTTGGCTTTGTTGAGCTGCAGTTCGGCATCGGCAAGCTCAAGCTGTGAACCGACACCCTCCCGATAACGCAGCCGCGTAATCTCATAACTCCGTTCAGCCGTCTCTATGGTTCGCTCCTGCACCTCGATTCTCAAGCGTGACTCATCGAGTTTTAAAAGCCTTGTCTGGACTTCTGCGCGAATCGTGGCTTTCAGGTCCTCAAGCCTCGTCATGGTCTGCATCCTGCCTATTTTAGCCTGTTCGACCCTGGCACTGATCCCGAAGCCGGTAAAAAGCGGCATGGAAACCTGAACACCGACCGAGGAGGATACCGGCCAGTCCGTATCGTCGAGCGTGTTTCCATCATCGAACTGCGTCTGCGTCTGCAACTGACCGAAAGCCGTCACTGCCGGATATCCCTCAGCCCTTGCGGCACTGACATTATACCCCTCCGCCTCGGCCTGAAGCTCCAGCTGCCGCACGTCAGGCCGCGACTCAAGGGCTTGCTGATATGCAGCATCGACATCCTGAAAAGTCGTCTCCCGGTGATAGACAAGCGAATCGGAGAGCGTTACGGTTGCCATGGGATCGACCCCGATGATATTGTTCAATTCGGTACGCGCAACCGCAGCGCGGCTGCTGGCCTGAATAAGATCGGGCCGGATATTTTCTACAGATAAAAAAGCTTTGAGGGTATCGATATCGGCTGCCACTCCCTGTGAAAAAAGCGCCCTGCTGTCATCAAGCGCTTTCTCCCACCGAACAAGGCTCTGCTCGAGCATCGCAACCTGCTCGTCGGAGATCAGAACATTATAGTATGCTGTCTTGACTCTGGTGACGACATCAGTTCTGGCTTCCCGTAACGCTTCCCGACTGATATCCCTGACAACCGACGACGCCCTGATACCTGCGATAGCTCGAGCGTCGAACAGTTTCTGGCTGAGCGATAACGATGCGCTCATCGCGTTGTCCGAACTGATTTCATACATTTTCATCATCAGAGGATCTCCCTGAAAATCAGGAAAATAGACAACCGAAGGTTGTAACGTGCGTGTATAATCAAATGCCGTGCTGAGCTGGGGAAGAACATCCGACCATGCCTCCCGAACATGAGCGCCGGCAAGCTCATGCTCAAGCCGAGCGATTTCCAGCATGCGGTTCTTCTGCAGCCCTGTAGCAACCGCTTCGTCGAGAGAAAGAACGAGCTCTTCGGATGAAGACGCGTCTGAAGCAGCAGAACGCCCCGTATACAGGAAAAGAACAGCTGCAGCAAAAAAAAGGACAATGAACGATTCTCTGATGGTATGCATGTCGAGGATGAACGATATGTTGGCCGGTCTCCGAAAAAAAATATAACCTAATTCAATTGTTTTGCCCACCCGGGGCATCTGACGAACGGGCATACCGGTCCGGCCACAATCCCTGAAGACGCTCACAGATAAATTTCTCGCGTCCTTCTGCGGTCGGCTGGTAAAACCGCGCATCGAGCCCTCCGGGAAGATAGCGCTCATTGACGAAGTGCCCTGGATGATCATGCGGATAACGATACCCTTTACCATATCCTGTCTCCTTCATGAACTTCGTCGGCGCGTTGCACAGATGCATCGGCACTGGCTCGTCCTGATGCTGAGCGGCAAACCGCTGCGCCTCATTGATAGCCTGGTAACTGGCATTCGATTTTGGAGCGGCAGCAAGATAGGTGACTCCCTGAGCGAGATTGATCCTTGCTTCAGGCAACCCGATCATTTCGACAGCATGAAACACTGAAACGGCAAGCGTCAGTGCATACGGGTCGGCGTTGCCGACATCTTCACTCGAGAAAATCACCATTCTGCGCGCGATAAATTTCGGATCCTCTCCTCCATCGAGCATTCTGGCAAGCCAGAACAGCGCGGCATCAGGATCAGAACCACGCATGGACTTGATGAAGGCCGAGATAATATCGTAGTGATACTCCCCTTTTTTATCGTATGAAGGGAGCTTCTGCTGCAAAACCTGCATAAGAAGCTCACGGGTGACGTGAATGGGAGATCCGTGTGTACCGGCCGTTGAAGCTGCTGCCTCGAGCGCATTGAGCGCTTTGCGTGCATCTCCTGCAGAAAACTCCAGAAGAACGTCCCAGTCATCGATCACGACCTTCGTATCCTTCAAAACCTGATCGGAGGCAAGTGCCCTCAGAATGACCTGCTTCAGCTCACCACTGTCAAGCGGGTGAAGGCGATAGACCTGCATTCGGCTCATAAGCGCGGCATTGACCTCAAAAGAGGGGTTTTCGGTCGTCGCTCCGATCAGCACGACAATCCCCTGCTCAATGGCATGCAGGAGCGAATCCTGCTGCGCTTTGTTGAAGCGATGAATCTCATCGATAAACAAGAGGGTCTGAAGACCATCTATCCTTCCTGCCCTGTCTGCCTGCTCGAGGGCCTGACGGACATCCCTGACGCCGGCATCAACCGCTGAGAGCTTCACAAAACGGAAATCGAGCGAACGGGCGCATATTTCAGCAAGCGTTGTTTTACCTGAACCCGGAGGACCCCAGAAAATCAGTGAAGGCAAACGCCCCTCTTCAAGAAACCGCCGGAGAGGGGCCCCCTCTGCAATAAGGTGCCGCTGGCCGGCGATCTCATCAAGATGGTGCGGCCTGACACGTTCTGCCAGAGGACTGAAACCGTTCTTTTTTCCAGAGGATTGAGGTTCCGAAACGCCAAAAAGACTTGTCTGCACGATATCTTTCGACATGATCAGAATCCATTCTGCTTAAGCCAGCTTTCATTGATAGCTGAAACCGGCCCCGGGTTGTTTTGCGCAAGCTGGCGCTGACGAACGATATATTTACCGAGAATATCAAACTCGAGATTCACCCTCGCTCCCTCTCTGAGCATATTGATCGTCGTATGAGCAAACGTAAAAGGAATAATGGCAACAGCCAGCATCTGCGGCTTCACCGCAGCGACGGTCAGGCTCACTCCGTCGACGGCAACAGAACCGACAGGCACCACAAAGGGCTCAAATTCTGCAGGAAAGCTGATCCAGATCTCCCTGCTCTCTCCCCGGTCGACAAGACGCGTCACCTCACCGGCGCAATCGACATGGCCCTGAACAAAATGCCCGCCAAGCCGGTCGGAGGAACGAAGCGCTCTCTCAAGGTTGACCGGATCACCGGTCCGGAAAGATCCCAGGGTGGTTTTTTTCAGGGTTTCGGCTATGGTATCGACTTCAAACGAACGATCGCCAAGCGCAACGACCGTCTGGCAGGCTCCGTTAACAGCGACGCTTTCGTCGATTTCGAGACCCCTGAATACCTCTTCATTGGTATAACGCACTGTCATGCGCAATCCGCTTCCCTGAGGCCGGAGTCCGGCAATACTGCCACGATCCTTAACAATTCCGGTAAACATAGACTAAACATTCTAACGTCATGAGAAACACTATCCCGCGCCATAAGCAGGACCCCGGGTTCTGGTAACAAATATAGTCCAATAAAAAAACCGGTGCAATCACCGGTTTTTCAGTTTTATCTGTGCAAAAAACTATACCATGGACTTCAATGCCGCCTCGTAATCAGGCTCGATGGTAATTTCCGGCACCTGTTCCGTGTAGGTCACGCTGCCGCTTTCATCGATAATAATCACCGCACGGGACAGAATACCTTTCAGCGGACCATCTGCTATAGTCACGCCATAATCCCTGCCGAATTCAGGGGAACGAAAAACCGACAAAGAAACCACATTATCGATCCCCTCGACCTCGCAAAAACGTTTATGGGCAAAAGGAAGATCGGCAGAAACACAAAGAACGACAGTATTGGGAACATTTGCTGCCTCAAGATTGAAACGCCTCACGGACGCTGCGCAGACAGGCGTATCGAGACTCGGAAAAATATTCAACACAATACGCTTTCCGGAAAAGTCAGCAAGAGAAGCCTCGGAAAGATCGTTTTTTACCAGTGTGAAACCGGGAGCGGAAGTTCCGGTTTGAGGAAGTGATCCAACAGTATTGACAGGATTTCCTTTCAATGTAATTTCAGCCATAAGTATTCCTTGTTGATGATTTAATATTGTCTGATCAGATCTGACCGGTGAGCTTCGCACCATCAGTCGCAAAAAGACTGCAGGCTTCCGTCGAATGAGAAGCAGTACAGAACGCCTCGTCGAATATCAGCTGAAGAGTATCCGGACATAAACGAAGCAGTACGAACAAACGGACATAACGCCGTCTAAGTTCCCGTCAGCAAGAAAACAACGCAATGCAGCAACATGTCAACCTGGTTTCATGCAGCTCAATCCAGTAAGCCCTTGCCTCCTGAAACGCTGTATCGTCCGGAACCAAGAAAAACGATCGCGAGCGATCCGAACAGGTAGAGGGCCTGAAGTTCAAGCGCATATCCTCCATGGGCAGTCAATGTAAAAAGATCCTTGCTATGCACCAGGTACACGGCCATAACCATAAGGAAAGCCTCAATCATTGCGGCCGGACGCGAAAAAATACCAAAGACAACCATCAGCGGAGCAACAACTTCCCCCAGAGGTACGCCGTAAGACAGCACTTCCGGCAAACCGGCATCGGCAAGGCTTTTACGGATAAAACCAAGGCCGTGGGCAAGCTTGTATATTCCATGAAAAAGCATCAATCCGCCGACAGAAACCCTCAACAGTAATTTTCCCAGATCGGAATTATCTATCCTGATTGCCTTTTTTTCCATGATACGTTCAACTATGAAGGTTAGAAAATCAAGAACGCTGAAGTCGTCTCGTGAACAGAAATCAGGGCGTCTCTGGAAAAGACGACTCGATACAAAAATCCCTCCCGAAAAAACGGGGGGCTGAAAAGCTCAGGACCGGAGCATCTGCAGGGTTTTGACAATTGAATGCCGCTATAGCGCCAAGACCATCGGCACCAAAGAGTTTAGGAGCGATAAACCATACAATCCGGTCGGCAAGACGTTGACGGATAATCGATCCGGCAAGCGTTCCGCCCGCCTCGACCATAACCGACAACAACGAATGCTCATCATGGAGGTGCCTGAAAACAGCGCTCAGGTCAAGTGCATTCCCGTCGTCGCCGATACCACAGACAATCACCCCTTTATCTCTGATCTCTCCGGCCTTTTGCGTTGTACTCATGGCATGGGAAGTATAGACAATCGTTTTGGCTTCATCATCGAAGATGCTGCTTGAAAGCGGAACCTGAAGCAAACGGTCCAGAACCACCCTGACGGGATTTCGCCCCTCGCAATGCCTGACCGTCAGCCTCGGGTTATCGGCTATGACGGTCGACGATGTCGTCATGACGGCATCATACACCGAGCGCATCCTGTGTACCTCCGAGCGGGATTCCTCTCCGGTTATCCACTTCGATTCACCCGACGCAACGGCAATTCTACCGTCAATCGTCTGGGCTATTTTCAGGACAACGAACGGCATCGCAAGGGTATGACTTTTGATAAAGGCCTCGTTAAGCGCTTCCGACTCTCGCTGAAGAACCCCTGTTGTGACCTCGACACCTGCCCGACGAAGTTTTTCAATCCCTTTCCCTGACACTTTTTCATGCGGATCGAGACAGCCGACAACCACACGCCTGACAGCCTTGCGTATAATAAGGTCGCTGCAAGGCGGGGTCTTTCCGTAATGAGAGCACGGTTCGAGATTCACATAAAGGGTTGAACGCCTGAGAAGCGCCTCATCGCAGACCGACGCGATGGCATTGACTTCGGCATGAGGGCCTCCATAACGTTCGTGATACCCCTCGCCGATAATCTGGTCATCACACACGATAACCGATCCGACCATCGGATTCGGACTGACCGAACCGCACCCTTTTTCTGCCAGTTCAAGACAGCGGCGCATGTAATACTCGTCTCCGGAAAACGTATGCGATGCGAATTCCATCAAAAAAACGGTTAAATATTTCGAACTTCAATCTGGACCAGCCTTATCCCCGACAGGCGCAGAAGCTCTGAAATGTGCTCTATTTTGTAGGGTTTATCGTAGTAAATGGTCCTTATCCCGACATTGATCAGCACCTTCAGACAGTGAATACAGGGGCTTGCCGTAATATAGATATCGGCATCCTTGATCGAAACACCATGCTTGGCAGCCTGGGCGATGGCATTGATCTCGGCATGAATCGTGTTGACGCAGTTTTCCTCAACCGTCCCGTCAGGATGAACGCTGCGGTATATTCTGCAGTTGATCTCATTGCAGTGCGGCAGTCCTGAGGGCGCCCCGTTGTACCCGGTTGAAAGAATATTGTTGTCCCTGACGACAACAGCACCGATATGGCCTCTGGTACAGGTTGCCCTCTTCGAAATGAGATGGGCTACGCTCATGAAATACTCATGCCATCCAAGCCGTGGCTCATGGGCATGCTCATGGCTCCCGTCACACGGCATACAGCAACCTCCCGGTTGAATATCGTCAGACATAAAAAGGATTTTAATACATTGAAGAGTACCTGCGTTCCGGCTATAAAATACAGAAAAACCTGAGGCTCCCGCAACACTGCAGAGACAATATGCATCGCAATTACTTTACCCTCTACCATGCTGCTGGAGAACTCCGCAGCCATCTGGCTGGAGGATATCTTTTCGAGATCTATTCTCAACAGAAAAACGAGCTGACGATCGCCTTTATTGCCAATGACGGCAGTCATATCCAGTTGATCGTAACAACCGCGAACCCTCGCCTCGGGCTCTGTGTCCGCAAAGGACTGAACAGGAAAAAACGCAATTCAGCCGGACTGATGACGGAAATCTGTGAACTGGAGGTCATCGATGTCCGTATGGATACAGGAGACAGGATCATACACGTCCTGCTCCAATCGGACTACCGGCTTGAACTCCGCCTCTTCACGGCCCGCACCAATGTCGTACTGTTCAAGGACGGTATAGAGATCAACTCATTCAAGAACCAGATCCCGATGCCGTCAGTCCGCTTCAGACCTGATGTGCTCAAAACCCTTGAACACCTTGCATTGAGCAGGGAAACATTCAGTTCTGTGCTCGATGCGCAAGCTGCCGGCATGCCAATCAAACGACTCCAGACCGTGCTCCCCGGCTTCGATCGCTATCTGGTACGGGAACTCCTCAAACGGGCACAAGGCGACGACGATCATGGAAAACTCCACGAGGCGTTCCGCAGGCTGTTTTTTGAACTGATAGAACCAAACCCGTCGATCATCATCGATATCACCGAAGGACCGTTCCTCTCTCTCCTTGAACATCCGGACAACGAAGCAAAAAAGTATGAAACAGTCATCGACGCCCTCTCATACTATTGCAGCACAACATGGCAGTTCCTCGGTGCCGCAAGCAGGATTCGCGATCTTAAACAACGCATTAACGATGCGCTGAAAAAAGCACACTCGATGACCGCTGGCGTTTCTGCCGACGAACTTGAAGCTGCTGCTGACCGCTATAGCACCATGGGGCACCTTCTGATGGCTAACATCAATGCAGACAATCCATCAGGAAAATCAACGACGATTGTTGTCGATAACTTTTTCGACAGCGAAACCGCGACGATGAGGATCCCGATCAAACCGGAACTGGATATCCGGAAGAATGCAGAACGTTATTTCAAAAAAGCCGCGAAAACCAGAGAACAGATAAAAATATTACGACAGCAGAAAGAAAAAGTGGAAAACATTGCGCTGCACTGCACACGGCTTCTGGAACAAGCTGAAATGCTGAAAACACCTTCCGACCTCAGAAAATTCAATGAAACCTGTGCACAGGAACTGCAAGCTGTCGGCATTACCGGGCCGCGCGCAACTGCACAACGATCCCTTCCGTTCAAAACCATACCTCTCCCATCGGGCGCAACACTCTTTCTCGGCAAAAATGCAAGGAGCAACGACATTCTGACCTTTTCCTTCGCCAAACCGCACGACATCTGGCTGCATGCAAGAGGATCGGCAGGATCACACGGCATTCTGAGAGGCTCTTCCCTGCAGAATTCAACCGATATTGAGCGGGCAGCAGAAATCGTGGCATTTCACTCCGCCGCCCGCCACTCAGCAATGGTGCCGGTGATGTACACCGAGAAAAAATATATCAGGAAAGCAGCCAGCCGTCTGCCCGGGCAAGTCAGGCTCGAACGTGAACGGGTCATCATGGTAACACCATCAGGCATCTGATATCAACAAAAACCCGCAATACTATGGAAAATTACAAACTCGTTCTGCCGGAACATCTCAATCATTACGGGTTCCTTTTCGGCGGCAACCTGCTTAAATGGATCGATGAGGTCAGCTATATCGCTGTCACGCTCGATTACCCCGGCTGCAACTTCGTGACTGTTGCCATGGACCAGGTCATCTTCAAAAAAAGTATCCGCAAAGGAACCATCCTCTGTTTCGATACCAGCAGAAAACGCGAAGGGCGCACTTCGGTCGAATACCTGGTCAAGGTATTCAAGGACAGTATTGCCACGGGCAAACGGGAACTGGTCTTTTCAACCTACATCACCTTTGTCTGCCTTGATGAAAACGGCAGCAAAAAACCGTTAGGAAAATCAGAAAAAACATAGGCCCCGCTGATGCCTGATACAGAAGAGGGAGCAGCAAAAAACGGAAATCACCGGATGAAGTCTCCACACGCTTAGCGATGATGCCCTGCTCCGCTCGCGGTCACCTTCCTGTATGCAATCGAACCGATCAGCATCATGACGAAATTACCGAGCCACATGGCTACAGCAGGCTGAAGGAAATTGCGATCGGCAAGGTTTTCGCCAAGAATAAGCAGGGCCCAGTACAGGACAAAAAACGCCAAAGCCAGCCCGGCCCCGACCCCAAGTCCTCCCCGCCTTGCCAGCACGCCAAGAGGAGCGCCGACAAACACAAAAATGATACAGGCAATCGAGAGCGCATATTTCTTGTGGTACTCAACCATATACTTGTTGTACATTCTTCGATCCGCCGCTATTCTGTCGATAGCGGCATCGAGTTCCTCAAGCATCACTCCGACGCGCTCCAGGGCAAGCAAACGACGCCGGTTCAGATCTTCCGGAGAAAAACCGGACGTCCCTCCATTGCCTCCCTGATTCTCATAAACGCTCACAATCCGTTCCTGATCATCCTTCAGGACAGAACCGGCAGCAATTGTGCCCTGATCGATTCTCTTCAGAAATTCCTTCCCCATTTCCTGTAACTGCGCAGCTGCAAGATCCCGGTCTCCCCGACGGACACTCTCAGGATCAGAACGTTCAAAACCATAGCCGGTAGAAGAAAAAACATAACGGTGGCGCGAAAAGGTCATCAGGCGGTACTCGTCCTGTGTATTCATGATCATTTCATGAATCTCGCCGTTATTGAGCTCCATGATGAGATAATGGTAATCCGACGTAAATGAAATCGAGCCGGTTTCAGCCGTGATCACCGTCGAATAATCGTCACGGGTCCCCTCATAGATGGTAACACCCCTGAGCTCTCCGGACTCAGGATCGATCTGCCGGACAAGAATGGAATAGCCGTCAATAAAACTCGAAAACGCATTTTCCGTCAACCCATAGCTGGGTTTTATCCTGGTAATATCCGTCAGGAGCACTTTTGCCTGATAATTAGCCTCAGGCAATGCCACATTATTGAAGCGCTCAACAACAAAAGCAAGCACCGACGCCGCAAGCAGAACCGGCATGATAAGACGAGTCATCGACAGACCGGCCGAACGCATCACCGCTATTTCAGAACGGTTTGTCAGATTGCCGAACGCCATCAGCGTCGAAACAAGCACAGCCATCGGCACGGCAAGAACGACCATCCAGGCAATCTGGAAAACGATCAGCTCTGCAATAATAAACAGGTCAAGCCCCTTTCCCAGAAAACGCCCCATAAACTGCGACAGAAACTGGAGCGTAAAAACAAAGATTATGGTAAGAAACGCGAAAAGGAAGGGCAACGCATGCGCTTTGAGAATATAGCGGTAAAGAATCTTCATCTGCCCGTTTCTCCTGAAAAAGTATCCAGAGCGTTCATGAAGCAAAAGGCTCCCAGGCATACAAGCATGAGAAAAGAAGAAAAGGAAAACCCCGGGCAGGGCCACCGGGGTTTCTACATGTGCGCTCGCCAGGACTCGAACCTGGAACCCACTGATTAAGAGTCAGTTGCTCTACCAATTGAGCCACGAGCGCATAGGTTACTGACGGGAAGGAGCGGGAACCTCCTGCTGTTCTGCATTGCCCGGCATCGCAGGCAGCGTTGGAGACGGTGCCGCCGGAAGCTCTTTCTGAAGCACGCTTTCACGTACACCGGAACCGCTGGTCCTTGAAGGCAGTGTAAACTGTGCGATAAAGCTGAGAACCATTACAGCTCCGGCAAGAACAGCTGTCAGTCTGGTCAAAAAGTCTCCGGTTCTCCGGACGCCCAGAGTCTGAACGGTTCCAAGACTGGCCATTCCGCTAGTCAGCCCGCTTCCCCCTTTCGGGTTCTGCAGCAGGATAACTCCTATCAGTACAATTGCCGCTAATAGCGTCAGTATAATGAGAAACAGGTGCATGCCGTGACAGCGGTAATTAATTCATAAAATCTTATCTTCCCTGTAGTGGAGGGCTTAATTTATAAACTTTTCTCAAAAAAACAAGAACCGTGTTGACAGAAACCGGAAGACTACTCATCTTTATGGGCATAGCACTGGCAGCTGCCGGAGGATTTCTGTTATATACCCAAAAAACAGGACAGCAATCCTTCTTTCATTGGTGGGGTAATTTACCCCTCGATTTCAAAATAGAAAAAGAAAATTTCCACTTTTATTTTCCGCTGGGAACATCGGTCACCGTCTCCGTTCTCATTTCCATTGTACTGTACTGCTTTCATAAATTCATCCATTGACGCCGCTCTATGTCTCACGCTAACAATCGCCCATCAAGAAAGGCCGGTATACACCGAAAAACCAACGAAACCGATATTTCAATCGAGCTGAACCTCGACGGCACAGGAATTCATTCAATCAGCTCAGGAGTGGTTTTTCTCGACCACATGATCGCAAATTTCAGCAAGCATTCGCAGATCGACATCATGCTCACCTGCAAGGGTGATACCGACGTTGACGACCATCACTCCGTTGAAGATATCGCAATCGTCCTTGGGGGGGCGATTCTTGAAGCGCTTGGCAGCAAAGAGGGAATCAAGCGTTACGGATGGAGCCTGATACCGATGGATGAAGCTCTTGCCCGTTGCGCGATTGACCTTGGAGGCCGAAGTTACTGCGTTTTCGATGCAGCCTTCAACAGAGCGACAGTCAATGGCTTTGCCACTGAAATGGTTGAACACTTCTTTGTCTCGCTTTCACGAACCTTGCACGCCAACATCCATCTGGCAGTTCTTGAAGGCAGGAATACCCATCACAAGATCGAAGCTATCTTCAAGGCATTCGCCTATGCGCTCAAGGATGCCGTATCGATTACCGGAACCGGCATTCCATCAACCAAGGGAGTAATTTGAGAGCTGCTGAACCGGTGAACTGTGTGGCAGAGGAATTCGTTGTTCGTTATCCGTTATTTGTTACTCGTGACCCGTGAAGAGGAAATCATCCCATCCCTGATAACCCTCTTCACCCCACAACCTTCCGCCACTCACTATTCACCATTCATGCAGGGGTGGATGCTATTAATGAGGTTGTATTGTAATAGATTTCGCAGGCCCGCTGTTGGCGGCCCTGACGGTGTCAGTTCGCCACGGGCGAGGGCCCCTCGCCCCTACGTTGCGCCTTCGGCGCCAACTATTCACCATTCACCATTCACCATTCACCATTCACCAATCTCGCTGAGCTCTCGACTGAAAAAGGAAAAACCGGGCTTCCTGCCCGGCTTTTCCTTTCCTCGATATAAACTGTTGTTGTCCACAGATAGCGCATATGCTACTTCGCATAGGCGACCGAACGTTTTTCACGAATGATGGACACCTTGATCTGTCCGGGATACTGAGCCTCCTGCTCGATTTTGTGCGCGATATCATGCGCAAGAACATCAGCCTGGGAATCGCTCACATTCTCACCCTCGACGATAACCCTGATCTCCCTGCCAGCCTGAAGCGCATAGGTCTTGATAACGCCGGGGAAACCTTTTGCAATCTCTTCAAGGCTTTCAAGACGCTTCACATGCCCTTCCGGTGTGACCGCACCTCTTCCTCCTGGACGTGCTGAAGAAATAACATTGGCCGCATCGATCAGATCAGCGATGGGACTCTCTTTTTCAACATCTCCGTGATGTGCAGCGATTGCGTTGAGCACAGCCCTTGATTCTCTGAAACGCTTGAGAAACTTCATTCCGGTAATAGCATGAGGATCTTCGCTTTCAGGGAGAACCAGGCCGATATCATGCAGCAAACCGGCGCGCTTTGCCTGTTTGGCGTCAAGCTTGAGCTCGGACGCCATCAGCCCGGCAAGCATGGAAACCTCTTTTGAATGCTGAAGAAGGTTCTGGCCGTATATCGTATGGAATTTCATCTTGCCGATCAGCGATGTGATCTCGGGAGGCATATCCTGAATCTGCAGCGAAGAGAGCGTCTCTTCACCGGTGCTCATAATCACGTCATCGATCTCCTTTTTGGCATCCTCATAGGCTTTTTCAATCGCTACAGGATGAATGACGCCATCGATCAGCAGTTTCTGAAGAGTCAGTTTTGCAAGTTCGCGCCTCATAGGATCGAAACACGAGAGAATAACAACTTCAGGAGTATCATCGACGATAATATCTACACCGGTTGCATTTTCAAATGCCTTGATGTTTCTGCCTTCGCGCCCGATGATTCGTCCCTTCAGCTCATCGCTCTGAATGTGCACTACCGACAGAGCGCTTTCGGTAGCCTGCTCGAACGAAACCCTCTGAATTGCGCTAAGAAGGGTCTTTTCAGCTATTTTAGCTGCCTGCTGCTCTGCATCTTCATGAATCTGATGAATGGTATCAGTAGCTTCCTGGCGGGCAACTGAAAGCATGTTGTCGATCAGCATCTGCTTTGCCTCCTCGGCTTTGAAGTTGCTGATACTCTCAAGCTTCTGGTTCTGTTCGGTTATGATACGCTCAAGCTCCGCAGATCTCGCCTGCACTGTTTCAAGTTCATGATCGAGCTCGCTCAGCTGCTCCTTTAGCTTTTTCTCGCTATCCTTGATATCCTGCCCCTGGCGCTTGAGTGTGTTTTCCTTCTGGCGAATCTGTTTCTGCAGCTGCGTGAATTTGTTGTTTTTGACAACCACATCCTGATCGAATTCACGGCGTCTTTTTTTCCACTCCTGATTAACCTCGGTAACTTTCAGGTCCTTGTACTCATTAGCTTCCTTCTGCGCCTCCTGAATAATCTGCACTGCGCGCTCTTCAGCCTCCAGCACTTTCGTCGTACCTATTCGTTCAAGAACGTAGCGTGCGACAAAAAAACCCACGACAAAGAACAGCAGTGATGCTACAACAAGCAATACAAGATTGATAACAATCCCCATTAAGTACCTCCTTTGTGACGCTTATAATGGCTTGTCGACAAGCGTCGAATTAATACCAAAAAAAAATCCGCACCTTGCCGGGATGTGTAAGATTTAAGAACCCGTTGAATACACGGTGGGTGCCTCCTTCAGATATTTTGCTTCCAATGCGGTTTTGTCGCCAAAACCGGTGTTCGCTGAGGAACACTAAGGCCTGCAATCAAAATGAAGAGTTGAGCTCCCAGTTCTTAAGAGTTAGTTCTTTTACTTACAAAACACCCCTGCTTCCGGTGCGGATATTTCTTCTACTTCTAATGTAAATTTAATGCAAATTCTGCCCAAGAAATTCGTTGACGCAGGCAATTTTTTTTTCCATTGCCGACAGTTCAGCTTCAAGTTCATTTTTTTTCTCGGCAAAATGAATTGCCGCAAGAACAGCAAACTTTTTCACCTCGAGATCCGGCGCTTTCCCGGCAAACTGCTGCATGATATCATCAACTTCCTTCGCAGCCCGTTCCGTCGCCTCACGACTTTCCACTCTCAGAGGATAACTGTCGCCAAAGATATTTACATTGATTTTTTCCATCGATTTATCCTGCTACAGCGAATCATCCCGTAATTCCATCTCGATCTTCTGCAGAATAAGGACAAGCTTCTGCCGGACCTGCAATTTTTCAGTATAGGAAAACCCGGATGAACCAGTGCCTTCTGCTTCTGCTGATGGTTTTCCCGAAACCGGAAGCTTGCAGGAACGGAGAATGGTCTGCAGACTCGATATCTCGGATTTCAACAATTCATTTTCTTTCCGGCAATCGTTCAGCTGCTCTACAAGTTTTGCCACATTCGAGTCAAGGAGATCGAATGTCGACATACCGCTGCCACCTCTTGCATCATCCATACCCTGTGAGCATCAAACTTGCCGAATTACCGCACCCAGTTCACTTTCCGCATTGTCTATCACATCCCGGACAATCCTGCTGATCGTTTCATCCTTGAGGGTTCCTGAGCGGTCCGCCATGGATATCGACACGGCTATACTTCTTTCCCTGGTACCGTCCTCTGTCTCCCTTTCAAAAACATCAAAGACATCAGCCTTCGTGATCAGATCATCACACCCCTTCACCAATGAAAGAAGCTGCTGAACCGTTATCGCAGACGGCAGGACAAATGACAAG
>RRYU01005242.1_pt1 | contig 32930 bp, 27 predicted proteins | sample 2162651 | NCBI WGS metagenome assembly RRYU01 (sample SAMN10267283, study PRJNA491782) | microbial mat metagenome | isolation source: biomat in the production well | place: Japan: Minami-Kanto gas field, natural gas well KTG3 | collected 2017-06 | reverse complement strand
GAGCACCTCTATAGTCAAACATTACAGTATTGCCTTGTCGAGTAGTTAGGATTGCTGGGTCGCAACCCTTAATGAGTTGTGTATGCCCAGGATGTTATCACACGTTTCTCAAAGTTCTTGCATGCTGCCCCTCAGCTCTGCCCCGTCAGCAATAGCTGCTACAGCGGAGCCTAATTATACTATCGGTCCACTCGCCAGGAAAGACAAAAGGGCCAGCGCCGTCCGGCACTGGCCCTTTGTCTTGCGGTAAAATGGGTGTCGCTGTTACTCCAGCGCCAGCAGGCTCACGGCTGCGTTGAGCGCCGGCGACTCGTTGAGCAGCTGCGCGGCGGCCGCGATGCGTTCGGGAGGTATGACGATGCAGGCCTGGTCGTGGGCTGGCCCGCCAGGAGCGCCTGGTAGGCGGCCTGGGCCTGTGCGGCGAGGGCCTGGCAGAGCGCAGTGCGCACGGCGGCGAGCTGCAACGGCGGAAGCTCAGGCAGCGCCGGCGCCGGCGCCGACGTGATCTCCAGGCGCACCGGTGCTGCCGGCATCGGCTGCGTGCTGGCCTTCGCCGCAGGACGCTGGCTGCGCTTGTTGCTGCGAGTAGCAGAGATCGGCGTAGCCTCACCCTGCGGTGGCGGTTCTGCGGGCGCAGGCGGGGCGATGGTTTCGCCCAGGTCGAACAGTATGAATTGCTGGGTCTGGGCGCCGTCGGTGGGTGATGACGCTGTCTGTGTCATGGGTGTCCTCTCGTTCGTTAATGGCCGGGTTCATCGATCTGGGCGATTTCCGCGACGGTGAGCCCGCTGGCTTCGGCGAGGGCCGCCGCGGTGATCGGCGTCGAGGTCATCGTCTGGTTGGCCAGATCGAGGGCGGTCTCGAAGCTGTGGATACATAGGCCGGCTGATCTTGCATGGATGCGACGAGGCATCCCGATTCGGCGTCGATCATGCAAGGTGTCGCCGGCGGTGTTGATGGCGTTGGAATGGCATCGGCCGATCAGGATTGATCTTGCAGCGCTGCAAGATCGACGAGTGGCGGCCCTGCGGGGGCGGCGGTGGGTCGTGGTGCGGCGGCCTGCTGCACGGCAGCGATCACGGCGCTGAGTGCAGCCGGCTCAGCGGTGTTGAAGCCACGGCCTGTTCGTAGGCGCGCACCCGTGCGATCACCGGCGCCATGGCGGCGGGGTCGTTCTGGAGCGCGTCCGTTGATCTTTTTCGGAAGCGGTGTAGAATCAAGCTACGCGGAAACCGAATCTACCTGATCATTGATCACCCAGGATTGGAGGGCTGTATGACAATAACTACTGAGTATGAGCAGGCGCTTGAACTTGTTCGCCGGCTTGACCGCCCAACCCGGGCGCGTCTCGTGGCGCAGGTGGTTCAAGAACTGGCGGTCGAGCCAGATGCCTCACACCATCGCTCACGTGAGGCATGGGAGCGCCTGGCCCAATTGCGTGAAGAATTTGGGCGGATGGGGCCAGTTTCACCCAGCCCAGCCGAGCAACTTGAGCTTGATCACCAGCACCGGGCTGATCTGCTCGAAGGCAGGATCCGTGAGTAATGTACACCCTTGATGCCAATATCTTTGTTCGTGACGCATCACCCGGTGATCCTGAACACGAGACATGCCACGCACTGATGGCACAGCCCTATCAGCGCAACACAACGATTGTTGTGCCCTTCCTGGTCCTCGCGGAGATTGCGGGAGCGCTGAGCCGCAGCTTCCGCGATCCGATCCGTGCCCGATTGGAGGTTGACCTCCTACGCGAGCTGCGTCATATCCAGTTTGTCCCCATTGATGCGGCAGTTACGCAGGAAGCGGCTGAAATTGCTGCGGATCGTGCCCTGCGTGGCGCCGATGCGATCTATGTGGCGGTGGCCCAACGTTACGGCTGTACCCTGGTAACGCTTGACCGTGAACAGCGTGAACGCGCTGCACCAGTGGTACGAACGCTCACCCCCGCTGAGGCGCTGGCCGAGCTTGATACCAATAGTGCATAACCTGCGTACTGCACACCAGTGAGCCCTGGTCGCGCTCGCTGGCGGGGAAAGAAAGAGAACCCAAACCGTCACCCTTCGGTTTGGGTTCTCTTTCTTTCCCGATGCTGATGGTTGGTGAGCTACCCGTGCTGCGCCCAGAGGGCGAGCAGTCCCTCGGCGAAAGACTCGCTGCGGATCGCCGTCACCTCAGCCCAGGTGAGAATGAAGCGTTGCAGGACGGCCTCGACGATGCGATCCCGTGGCCGGCGCGGGCGCAGCAGTACGCACAGGCTGGTCGTCTCCTGGTCAACGCTGACGCTCAGCTGGTAGGTGCGCACCGATTCGGTGGGCTCGCCGTAGCAGCGCCAGGTCGCCAGCAGGCTCTGGCCGGGGTGCGCGAGCAGCAGCGCCTGGGCGGCGCTGAGCACCGCAGGCAGATCGGCGGCCTCGCTGAGGGTCAGCAACAGCGACAGGCGGCGCGGCGCGTCGGCCGAGATGACCAACCGCCGGTTGAGCCAGTCAGTGGTGAGGGCACCGGCCTGGCGGAGCGTCGAGCGCAGGATCGTGCCGCTGCGAGTATCCTGCTGGCACGCCAGCGGGCCAAAGCTGCCGCCGATGCCGTGACCGACCCGCCAGATGGCGCGAAGGCCGGCCCGGCTGAAATCGACGATCGCGGCGTTCACCGTGTCGTCTTCGTCGGCATCGTAGAGTGCGGCCTCCAGCGTCGCCTCGCCCCAGCCGCGGCTGTGCGCCAGGTTGCAGATGGCGTCGTAGGCGGCGCGGGCCTGGAAGGGATCGCGGGTCGCCGCGAGATCGGCGGCCGGGTGGTGGCGCTCGCGCAGGGTCTCGATCTGCGCCAGGCTCTGCGACAGCGGCAGGCCGTCGAAGCTGGCGCCCACATCCCAGCGCTGCGCCAACTCGCGCGCCCGGTGTTCGGTGGCGGCCTCCTCGTTCCCATCCTCGTCGATCGTGGCCGGGCGCGGCGACTGCCGCTCGGCGTGGGCCAGTTCGTGCAGCAGGCGGCGCAGTGTCTCGGCGGGGTCGTTGCTCTGCAGCACCCAGATATCGCCGGTGCTGCGGTTCCATGCGCCGCCGATGCGGGCAGCGGTGAGCGGCTGACACAGGATGGCTAGCCGGCCGAGCGGAATGCTGGCGGCGCGGGCGCACTGCCAGAGCATCCGACACTCCTGCGGCGGCTCAATCGCGATGTTGTGGCCGGTCGCCCCTTCAGCGGCAATCCGATCCTGAAGCTTCAATTCGCTCATGGGTGTCGCTCCTATGCGGTGGAAACAAGAGCGCCCAAACTGCTCGTGTGCAGCCTGGACGCTCTCTGCTCCAACAGTTAGATGTCCGAAGAATCAGCGACCCCTGAGGCGACGATCGCTTCAGGGGTCAGGTGCGGGGCTGGAGGATTGTTGCCTGATCAGGCTACGGCAAACTCCGTCAAGGGGCGCTTTTGCGGGGAATAGAAGGCCAGCACAATCGACTCTTTGGAAATCCCAGCGTCGAGGAGTTGTTGGACGATCTCCTGATCGGTATTGTCGGCCTCCACCCAGATCTTGCCGTTGTGAATGCGCAGATGGGCGATGATGTGGTGAATGCGCTGAATCCCATCCCATCCGGCATCGAGCAGCAGATAGTTCTCGTGGGTGGTATCGAAGATCGGCAGGATCTCGACCTTGTCCCGCGCACTGGCTTCCGCAAGATCGCTCAGTACGCGGACTATTACCTGACGGTAGTGGGAAAGTGTTTCCATTGAAACGGCGTTATGGTAGATGTCGCGTGCAGGCATATGCTTACTCCTGGTGATATTATAGCCGTTCCAGCGCGGTGTGCCAATCTGCGAACAGAGAGTGTTTCACGCATGGTTCTCCTCCGGCGGCAGCAGGGTGGGGCGGCGCCGGCGGGCAAGCCCATGCGTGCGGGCTACCTCGGCGTCCCACTGCTGGGCAAACTGCTGGAGCGACGGACGCTGCAGCCGCGCGAGGTGCAGGGCCGTCGCCTGCGAGACGCCGGTCGTCGCCGCGATCTCATCGGCCAGAGCCTGCAGGTCGGCGTCGATCGGCGTGTCCTGCCCTGAGTCCGTCGAAAGGTCGGTGGTTGGGTGCTTCATGTTCATGGTGGATCTCCTCGTGATTGTCATTGGTGTCAGTCGCCAACAAAAAAGGCCGGACGCGGCTTCTCAGTGGCATCCGGCCCATGTGGGCGCAACCGTCGTGCGAACAGTAATCGTGGTCAGTTCGTGTGCGTGTCCTCCTTCCTTGATGTCGATAGAGGTTTTTGGTTAGACCAGCGCCACCTGATCCCAGTGTTCGAGATCGGCGGCACTAAATAACCGATAGCCGGTAACCGGTAGCCGGTAGCCGATATTTCGGCTCAAATCTCGGTAGCGACCTGTTCACGCTCTTGCATCATGACTACTCTGATAGGAAGATCATCCGCAGATTACGCAGATTACGCAGATGATGGTTCGTCCATCTGTCATCCTTGGAGGTCGTGTCGTATAGGGCTTATTTGATCTTTCTATGAGGAGGCTCCTTCGGGGCGCAATTAACGTTCGGTCGCCCTATCGGTTATCGGCTATCGGCTATGATCCGGGCCATCCGGCTCGTCGGCGAAGCCCCAGGAAAGGCGCTGCGCCAGCTGCGCCCGCTCATCGTCATCGAGGCACAAGACACGATCGCGCAGCAGGTCACCGATCATCACATCGGCGTTGGCAGATGGGTAGTGCATCACCGGGACAATCGGCGGATCGGGGGTGGGACAGAGCTGCCGGCAGAGGGCCTGCAGCTGCGCGTCGTCACGCTCGCTGGCAGCGACATCGCCAATCGTGTCGTACGTCACCGCCCAATCAAGCCAGGGCGCGTCGAGCTGGCCGGCCTCAGCGGCGCAGCGCGTGCGCGCGTGCCAGCCGGCGACCAGGTGAGCGTAGCGGGCGAGCGAGGGACGCACCGGATTGCCCGGCGGGAAGGCCCAGGAATCGAGGACGGTGTGAACACCCGGCGTACGTTGCAGCAGCCAGTCGGCGGACGACCCGGCCGGCGACAGGAAGTGGCGCTGGCTGGCGAGCATGGCAACCAGAATATCGTGCGGTCGGGGTCGCGCCCCCACCACGAAGTAGAAGGTCGGCGGGGGCATTGCTTTCTCCAGTGCAAAGCAACAGCCCGGCGCGGTTGCGTCGGGCTTCGAGCGGACGAGCAGGGGACGAACGTGGAGCGCTATGCGCCCTCAGCGGCACATCGGCGACGGTGAGTCGCGTGGCTGGGCATCGACGCCGCGCTGCTGACCAGCAGCGCGGCGCGCCAGGGTGATGAGCGCCACAGGCGCGTGCGCACGGGCCGGCGGTGAACGCCGGCGGGCGGAGCCTAGCTACTTGGCAGGTAGTTTTTGTGAAGGGCTACCTGAATATAGCGAACGCTTGAGAAGAGTATACGAGATACCTTAGCAGAAGCATCGGTGAAAAGCGTAGAAGAGAGTTTATCCGCGGACCAAAGAAAAGCCAGACAACAGGCAAGCTTAGATTTCACCTGGTGCTTCTTCGTTTGCGATGATGTCGTGCAGCCAGAACAGCTTCATTACTTCGGCAATTCCGGCAGCTTGTTCAAGGCGTGGGACATATGCGGAAATCTCAGAAATAGGAAAGCCCTGTTGATCAGGAGCGGTTTCGGGAGGTTTAATAAGTTGGTTGAGCTCAGTCAATCCCTCCTTCACCTCTTCCCACGAGGGGCGTAGTAATAAACATTCTTGGGAAAGTCGAGCGACTTGCTCTTTGAGATCTGTAACGGCGGCATAATACTGCTGTAACTGCTCACTACTTAAATTGGCCTGGGTTTTAACGAAAGCCTGAATCGCCTCACTGCCTGGTTCCATCACGTCTGGCAGTTGAAGAAGCACGCTCAGGCGTGCCATAAGCACATAGAGCGTGCTAACGGAGGTCGTAAGACGATCCACCGCGGTCATTTCCGTTGGCTGCCAGAAGGGGATATTCAAGCGAGACCAATTCTCGTCCGGAATGAGTTGTGGAATAAACTTCCACCGCATCTCACGCTGGCTAAAGTCAACCTCACTCATAATCGTCATACGTGTGTGAAGGCGCCAAGCCGACCGATTAAGCGAGCGACCGGCATAAGTTGGAATGATAGCGACATAGCTGCTTTTTTCTTGGATAATGTAGGATAAGAGTTCTTCGTAGCTCACCTGACCAAGAGACGTACGTAGCGATTGGAGGAGCATTTCCAGGGCATTGTACAGCTGACGCGGATCCGTTGTATCCAATTGTATCCAGGTCGTAGAGTCTCTTCCCCATAGCCCTATTTCTTCATGAAGGATGGCTCGCACATCAGGATGAGTTGTCGCGGCACAGGCCTGTCGCAGCCGATCTCGGAGTTCCCGCTGCGCCGCACGTATCTGGCCTTCGATTTGGCTAAATGGTGAGGCCCAACGCTGCTCTGGTTGGTGCGCAAAGAAGTACCATATTGGCCACAGGCTGCTGAGCATCTCCTGCTCTTGCTGTTCGACTGTTGCGAGCTCATCGGTATTGATGAGGCTGCCGAAGAGCGACCGAAACTGGCTTTGATATTCATCGAGAGCATCACGTGCTTGAAACAGAACACTGGTTGAGAGATGAACACGATCAGTTTTGCGCCCACGTTCTTGGAGCAATGCAATCACACGCTCATATGCCGGTGTTGATTTGGAAAGATGCGCTGTTGTCACATTCGTGACGATGACATCAACGGCATGCATTAGAAAATCGCTAAGCGACGAGGTATAATCCCGCTCAGCCTTAAGGTAAGGATTGTATTTCTGAGTGACGATGGCAGCACTCACAAATGGAGAGTATTGCTGTGAGTGCTGCCATTGCTCGTTCAGTCGCTCGCCTCCAAAGCCCCACGGGTCAACAGCTACTTTTGGGAGGCGAGTCCTCGTACCAAGGCTTCTCTGACATCGCTGCCATTCCTCGAAATCAATCTTTTGTTCAAATATTCTTGTTTTGCCTTGTTTGTTGCCCTGTTGAGCAAATGTCTTGAGAGCGCTTATCAACTGCTCAAGAACTGCAATAACTGAGTGACGCAGATCAAGAGCAAGAGAAGCAAAGTCTTGCCAAGAATCAGGGCGAAAGTCACGCCAAGCCAATCCGTGGGCAATAATATTTGGGCTTATATACCAGATAGGATGTAGTGCCTGGGTGCTCATACCCTTTTTGCGCGTATCGTCAACAGGTAGTGGTATGACCTCGCCAAAATTGTGGCCGTATGCTTGTGTTCCATAGAACAAATAGTCTGGTATCAAGCGGCGTGTTAGAAATAGGCGCTCCATTGTCTCGCTGTGTAATGATTTGCTACTGTTCGCGTCGCCTGACGATGATGATCCAATATCCGGTCTATCAAGTAGATAGTGCGTAGTAAGCGTCTCTCCACTCGGCTCTAAGGCGACGATTTGATATTCCTGTGCCATCCGCTCATAAAAAACAGCCTCGTGTCGAGAAAACCACTGAGCATGTCTTGCTTGATCAAGGCAGGACAGTGCCAGAGACAGATCTGCGAGAGTATCGAGATCAAGATTGTGTACTGCTGCATCCAATACATATTCTTCAACATCGAGAACTATAGCATTTTCAAGAACACCAAGCCATGTAAGCCAGTACCATACGTGAGCTACGCCTGCCCAGTCGCTTGTTGAAGTCGGTGATTGAGATGGCCTTGACTGTTGAATTAGCCACTTTCTCAATGACTCAAATAGATCTTCCTTGGGTGTTTGTTGCTTCAGCAGTAAAGAAATTTGCTCATGACGATCTGTAGGCGTTATGCTTTTGAATGTATTTATCCAATCTTCATGAGTATTTTCAGCAAGACCTACAAGATCGAAATTGAGTACTAGCCACCATGCTGAGCCAAACGTATTATGGGCCTCATGGATTGCCGGCCGATTGGCATCGACATATACTCTAATAGCACTCCAAATAAGTGTGCGCCCTGCACCAGCGAGACCTGTCCAACTCTGCCATACGTGGGTACGCACAAATTCGAGAAGCACGAGCTCCTCAGCAGGCCGATCGACGAAAGCGTGAAGGAGAAAGCTCTCGACGTCAGCCTCATAGAGTAGCGGCAAGACTTGCTTTGCAGTACTTCCCCAGAGCGTTAGCGCCGGGTCGGTGAGTAGCTGAACAAGAAGCTGCGAGCGTACTGAGTGGAGCCCTTCAACGGTGCGCCGATCCTCGCTTAGACGAACAAGGTATTCTCGCTCGAATTGCTCCAAAGACCAGGCAAGATCCGGGAGCGTCATCGTCTGAGCGAGTGCTGTGACATCAATACGCGCTTCATATGCCGATGCCACCGCAACCAGTTGGAGTAGTCGTAACTCCTCGGCTGGCCGTAGATTACGACGAATCTCCTCTCGGATACGTGCGACCTGCGAGAGCAGACGGTCACGCAGGGTTGTCGTCTGTGTGAGCAGATACACGAATTCGAGAAGGGGTCCGTGCCCACCAAAGACGTCCCACGCCTCGTCAAAATCCAGGAAGCGGCGCGTTGAAAGGGAGGCTACTGCGCGCTCGTAAAGTTCGTGGGCATCGTCTCTATCGAAAGACAACTCTACGTCCGCGTAGGTGAAGGTTGCCCCTTGTGGAGCACTACGCCGAAGATCCTCTTCGCGAATCGTGACCAGCACATGAAACAGTGGATTTGGCGCAAGACGTTGGACTAACTCGAACCAATCAGTATCTCTCGGAGAGACATCCATATAGATTGCCATTGGCATCTGTACTGCTGTAGCAAAACCTGCCAGCGCTCGAACAATGCTTAGAACATGCTGCCTATCCCGAATCAGCTCAATACGAAAACACCAGGTCGCAGGGTAGTGCTCTCGCAAGTAGCGGAAAGCGAGAGTTGTCTTCCCCTGACCGGAGGCCGCATGAATGATGACGACATTGTGTTGTGCAAAACCGTCTTGGATGATTTGAAGCCACCGTGGGCGCAGAAAGTCGAGATCGACCAGTATATGCTCAAAGCGAGCGCAATTCCAGCGAAGTATTCGGTACGCAATGCCTCGCGTCGTGACTCATCGATCGCCTCCTTCTCAAGGGGGATGATCGATGTGAACCACTCCTGATGATACGCGTAACGCTCGGCCAGAAATCGCCCGACACCTGTAATGCGCTCAATGACCTCTTGACGCGTGATAGGTGACCGATGCTCTGCTTTAAGGTACAGCCAGAAGCTTAAGAGGTCAAAGGCGCTCTCAGCATCGACCCCAACGAGAGATTCTTGCAGAAACGCAAAGACTCGCTCGCGAACCTCATTTTCATCAAGAGTTTTTAGCTCGACACGCTCCAGGAGCGTAGCGACCCCTTGATCTGACAACCCAGCCTTGTTGAGCTTGGCAACGATGGTACGGCGCTGAGGGCTTTCGCTCGTCCAGGCCTTTTGTATTTGCGGTCCAAGGGTGCCAAAGTTGACTAGCAGGATACGGAGTTGTTCGCTTTCATCTGCCAGGCGAACAACTCGCTGAAAGAAGGAGTCCTGTTCATTTGGCTCCAGATCGGAAAGCGTTAAAGAATCGTATGATTTGACCTGCACAACCTCGATCAGCCGATCGCCCTGAAGGATATCAAGATCCTCTTTGCCCTCTGGTTGAAGAACAAGATCATCGTATATAGAGGGAGTAAGAAGGCGATCAAGCGTGTACAGCGCTTGAAGTCGATATCCTCGATAGGCGGCAGGGGCGCCACGACGGGTCGTCATTATTCCGTAGCCTCATACTATCACCATGGCTGCGATAACCGCTCGATCACATCCCTGCGCGCCAGCACCCGGGAGCATAGCTCCCAGCGATCCTTTGCGGGGTCGATGGTCTCCTGGTAGCGCAACTCGAAGACGTCGCGGGCCTGCCGGCGTAGATGGATGTACTCGTCCATCATCTCTTCAAGCTTCTCGACGGTCTCGATCCAGTCGTCCTCGATGGTGTCCGGCAGGCCGCCGAAGATGTCGTAGCGATCCTTCATCCGCCGCGATAGCACCTGGTAGACCCGCTCGTCCTGGGTCTCGTGGTAGACCAGGTTGAGCATATCGACGCTGCGCCGGGCCTGGCCGAAGCGCTTGATCCGACCAAGCCGCTGTTCTAGGCGTGAGGGATTCCAGGGCAGGTCGACGTTGATCAGGGTTCCAAGGGTTTGCAGGTTGAGGCCCTCGCAGGCCGCGTCGGTTGCGACGATCAGCCGGATCAGGCGCTGCTTCACCGCCGCCTTGATCTCCTCACGCTCAACCGATGCGAAGTCCTCGCCGCGAAAGATGCCGCTCTTGCCGGTGCCGGCATAAATACCGACCGGCTCACCTGGGATCAGCTGGGCAAGCTCCGTACCGACGGCACGGACGGTGTCGTAGTACTGGCTGAAGATGATGCAGCCGTGTTCGAGCCAGGTCTTGCCGTCGCTACGCTGGTCTATGAGAAAGCTGCGTACCGCGTGGAGCTTGGGGTCGCGCGCTTCGGGCCGCGAGAGCTCCGTTACGATCGTGCGAAGATGGCTGGCCTCCTCCGAGGTAAGCGCATCGAGCGCCTCGTCCACGAGTCGGGTCTGCTCCTCGTCCTCGAGCGTCTCCCGCCGCAGCATGCGCTCGGCTGTAACTCGGCCTGACGCGAAGCTTGAGCAGATCCGCTGGAGCAGCAGGGTTTTCATAAAACCTGCTGCTTGAGTTCGCTTGCGCAGCGCCTCGGTGAAGGCCTCGGCAGCTTCGTAGGCCAGGTTGAAGGGGTGGTTGGTCAGCAACCCCAGACCGCTGAAGCCGATCCCGGCATAGGCAGTCGTCGGCACATCAATGGCCGGGTGGACATTCACGGCGATCTTCTGCAGTAGGCCCGCTTCCTCAAGGGTCTGCCGTCGTCGTAGCACCGTATGCCGCACCACCGGGTTGTGTTCGCGCAGGAAACCGGGTGCGAGGGCCTGGCTGATCGCCTGCTGTTCAAGGAAGCCGAGCGAGCCGATGCCCCGATCGGTGAAGAAGGCTCGGTCGGCGAGATCGAGCTGCAGGCGCAGTGTGGCAAACAGCGAGTCGTCATTGCCTGGTGGCAACGGGTTGCGCAGCCATTCCCACACGTCACGCTCATCGGCGGGGATCTCGTCGCCTTTCACAATCGGTAGCGCTCGCTCCCAGTCTGCCCACAGGCTCGCCCATTCACGACCGAGCACAAAATCGGCGCCGGCATTCAGGATACGCAGCAGGTTCCATAGCTCGTAGACCTCGGTCTGAATAGGTGTAGCCGTCCCAAGCAGCAGGTGCCGGGTGCGCAGCCCGATCTTCAACATGAAGTCAAGCAAGTTGTTTGGCTCACGCTTCTTCGCGCCGAACCCGCCGCGCTGACGCGCTTTATGGGCCTCGTCGAGGATCACGGTGCCGAAGCGGCAGTTGAGCAAGTGCTCGCGCTCATCCGAGTCGTGGAAGATCAGGCCGGTCGATACGATCGCGATTCGGTAGGGACAGCGTGCGATATCTTCTGCACCACGGGTCTTGATCACGTGGCCCTGCGGGTCGATCCAGACCTTCTTTGTGGAGGACCAGACAACGCTCGGGATACCGAGTTTGTCGGTCAGTTCCATCTGCCACTGGAGGGTCAGGGTAGAGGGGCAGAGGATGAGCACCGGGCCATCTTCGAGTAGCGCAGCGAGCATTGCACTTGCGGCGAGCGAGAGGGTTTTGCCGACGCCAACCTCGTCGGCGAGGAGCAGCCGGGCCTTGCCGTAGGTCTCGCGGTGCTGGAGAAAGAGGGTCACAAATGAGCGCTGCCAGGGCTGGAGTTGCTCGCCGCCCCGGTAGATCGGACTCTCGACCAGTGCCGCCGCTGGAAGTTCTTTGGCTGTGGCGTCCTCGAAGCGAATCTCGACCCGATTGGCGACGCGCTTGATCTCCTCGACGATCGCCTCCGGCAGCGGGTAGGCGTCCTGCCAGAGCGCAGCGAACTCTTCTTCGACCCAGGCAACCCCTTCGGCCGAGGTGTCCTCCCAGAGGAGTTCATAGTTCTGGGCGAAGGCGCTGCGGGTCTCGTTGGTCGATCCGAGGAAGCAACTCTTCGTGCCATCGGCCGCCTCAATGACACCGGCCTTGCCATGAATAAAGACCCGATCCTTCGGCACCACGCGAATCTCGACCCGCCCGCTGGATAGGAGCTCGTAGAGCTGCCGGTAGCGCTCGCGGTGCAGCAAGGCCTCAACTTCAGAAGGCACTTCGTTCCAGCGCTCCTTGAGCGCAGCGTCGCGGGCGTGCTTTGAAATCGCGATGTCAGCGACATCAAGCTCGCTGTTGCAAACGATCTGAACGCTGGGGATGTCGGCGATCTCTTCACCCACCAGTTCGAAGATCGAGCTGCGGAAGTATCCGGCGATGCGCCGGTAGGCTCGTGCGCCTTTCAGCTTTGCGCCGAGAAATGCCTGGTCGAGCCGCCGGCGTCGTGATGAGAAGCGGTTGATAGCATCCATCGCGCTTCCCTACGCCTTCGGCGGTGACTCAGGACCCGGCCAGATAGCTTTCGCCCAGTCTAGCAACGCTTGAGCGCGAGCCAGGATCTCGTGTTCGGTCCATGCCGTTTGGTCAAGAATCCAACGATTTAGTTCAACATGGGTGTCCGCGAGTTTGGCCTTTTTCTCGCGAAATGGGAGATTGCCAAGCTCTGTGTTGTAGCCGGTCAGGGTTAGATTGCCAAAGGTATTAAGCAGTGTGTCGTGGATACTCTCTGCACGAGGCCCAAGCATATCCCGCCATTCCTCAGTTAACGTCTGGGGCAGAACATGCTCGATGGTCAGTGTAGTCAGATCTACCGGCTCTTTGTGACCGAACGATCGTTCCAGGCGCAAGAGGATGAACCGCGTCGCTCCACGGCCATACTGTGGCTGGCGTATAAACGCCTCGGTGAACTCGTCATCTCTTGGGAAGCGCCTACCTGCACCGCCAGAAGCCAGAGTCACATGCAGCCACGGGACATGATTCGTCTCGGGAGTATTCTTGGCCCACTGGACAAACAGCTTATTCAACGCATTTGTCGGAACCCCGCAGACTGAGCGCCGTACGACAAATGACTCCACCAACCCCAGACAGCACTCTAGCCCAGCTGCGTCAAGCCGGTCCGAGGCATGAGCATCAAACAGGCGCAGGAGCAGGGGATACGCCGTAGTGACCTTAAGGTCCCTGATATGCGCGATGCGTTGCTGAATAGCTGGTTCCTCATTGGGCTGTGGTTGGAGGATTCTTGCATAGAACTCACCAAAGCGATGGATCTGCTGGATCTCGCGCTCGACGGCTTCTGACTCATCGAGCTGATGCAGCTTTGCTTTCACTGCAGCGTAGATGCCTCCCTGCTTGATGTCGTCACCGTCTTTCATCGTGTAGTGACGGAGATACTCGGTGAGATTTGCACCAAGCATCCCTTCAAGCGGACGCCAGTATTGGTTGTAGATCCGCTCTTGTTCACCACCTGCGGCGATGGAGTGACGAAAGCGCATCAGGAGGTAGTTCCGCACCAGATCAGCCTGGGTAAGTGGCTCGCCTTTAAAATTAAGGCTCTCGAAGATGAGATACGGATCGTCATGATCGCCGAGATTGATCATCACTACCTGCAAGCAATGCTCCAGAGTAGTAAGAACCCTTGCGGGTTCAACCGGGTCGCCATTGAGATCAATACCTGTACGTAGCTGTTGCAGAAAGAAGTTGTAGGCGTCAACCAGGAGGCTGCCGTTGTTGGCTATTTTTCGGTCAAGCACAATTGACTTGTAGACATCACGGTCGGCCTGCGTGGGAACGAATTTCAAGGTGTCATCGACATCGCGAAAGCGGTTGGTGAGATATACTTCCTGAATTCGCGCCGCTGAATTGGCATCAAGGCAATCGCGGAGGGCGCAGAGAAGCAAGGACACGGTGGTCAGCCGCTGTTGTCCATCAATGATGAGGAATTTGCTTACCCCAACGGGCACGCTGCGTGCGGGCAAGGAGACAATCGCACCCATGAAATGTGCGCCATTATCTCCGAGGTCATATTGCACCATGACGTCATCCCAGAGTGTCTGCCAATTGTTCTTCTTCCAAGTATAAGGGCGCTGGAAGAGGGGGATGAGATTCTGCTTTTCACCGTTGAAGTACTGGATAACATTGGCAGGTGTAGCTTGCATGGGACGATGCTCCTTATAACATTGGCAGGTGTAGCTTGCATGGGACGATGCTCCTTGCGAGAACGTATAAGAACGAATTACCCCAGTCGCTGGTTCCTGATCAGCTCGCGCACGATCCGGGCGGCGCTGGCCTCTTCCGGGCGCAGCGTCTCGAGCTCACGGGCCAGGTAGTCTGCAAGGTCGATCGCCAGTTCACGCTGGGTCATGTCGCCGTAGTAGTTGGGGATGTTCAGTGTCAGGTGGGCCAGCACCTCGTTGCTGTCCAGATTCTTCGCCAGCTCCATCATGGCGTAGAGCACAGCGCGCAGCACTGACTGGTATAGCTCCGAACCTTCACTCATTTCGGCGCGACCAAACTCGACGGCGCTCTTGAGCCGGGCGTTGTTGGCTTTGTGGCTGGCGAGCAGCGCCTTGAAGTCGCGCACCTTGAAGGCCTTGGCGAAGTTCTGGTAGTTGTCCAGGGTCTTCGCGCCACGGGCCTCCAGGTTGAGCAGTTTGAGATAGAAGCGCTCAGCGCCGCTGAGCTTATCCCAGTGCTGCTTGGCGATACCCTGCGGCACCAGGCACTGATTGGCCGTGTCCACCGCGAAGCCGATCAGCCCGTCCACAAAGGTGGTTTCGCCTTTCACGCGCGGACGTAGGGCCTCGGCAGTCATATCGCGGCCGTCGATGGTTGCGTAGCGGGTGAGCACGCGCAGCGCTGCCGCGTAGCCGGCCATCTGGATGTCGGCATCCTCGAAGACGTTCTCGTCGCGGTAGAGCCCCTTCGCCTCCTGATTCAGGCCGGTGAGCACCTGCACCTGGGCCTCGACCTCCTCCTGAATTTCCCAGGCCAGATCGTCGCGGGTGGTCTTGTAGCTGCCCTGGCGCTTGCGGCAGACCAGCAGCACGGTGCCTTTGACGTGGCTGCCGGCGCGCAGGGCGCTCTCGGTCTCGGTGGCGACATACCAGGCGGCGGTGACCTGCAAGCCTGCAGCCCAGACGATGTTGGACATATCGGCCCAGATCGCACCCGACTGGTGGGTGAACATGATTACCTGGATGCCGTTGTCCGGCATGCATTCGGTCATGCGCTTGTAGGCCGCCACCATGCCGCGCCGGAAATCCTCGCCCTCACCCTGAATTGCCAGCGCCCGCCGACTGTCCCAGACCCAATCGGCGAACTCCGGCGGCGGGTTCTTGCGCAGCCAGGCGATGAAGAAGTCAAGGATCTCCTCGTACTTTACCGCGTCGCCGTAGGGCGGGTCGGTGATAAAAATATCGTGCGGTGTGAAAATTTGATGCGCCGGTCTGCATTCAACAGAACTACTAACTGGCAAAGGGAAGCTTTTATAATCAGTCGCAATTTGGTTGGTTATATTGCGACTCGAACGACTTCCATAATTGTAAATTGTATTAAGCGCCTGATTGTAAAACGTGTCAATGACAGCATCAACACCTGGGCCGCTGTTCCATCGACTTAATTTGGAGTTGAAGTTTGCCGTTTGGCAAACGCTGAGTCTTAACACCGCTGATGTCGCATACTTGTTGACAAGGCCGTTTAGTAAAAGCTGCCTGGGATTGAACAAGTGGTGCCAGTGAGTCCAACCTCGGGCTCGGATTAAATCAAGACCTTGGTAACGTGGTGGACCTCCTATTTCAATTCTCATGTCCGGCAGCCAGCCATTCGTTTGCCACTCGGTAATATGTTTTGCAAGGAAGGCTTCAACTAGTTGCTCTCTGTGTTCATCTGCAACGGTTACAGAACGGAACTCATAATTATAACTCTTCCCAGTAGGTTTTGGTCGCATCCATTGAATACAGTAGAGACGCTCTTGTAAAATATCATCAGGATGCGGCATAAAATCCTGCTTGTCCCAAAGCCTTAGTTGATTGCCAGCAGATCCGTCGTGTTTCTGATAATCCCCTCGCAAAGTGGATATCTTTGTTTTGTACTCTATACCATTGATTTTATGCACAAGAAAGGCTTCGCCGTATTTACCTTCTCGCTGAATAGTTCCTTTTGCGGCTTCAATCATTATTTGATCGTCAACCCCTGAATTAATTTGAATCCCATATCGTTTCCTATTATAGTCAGGAACAAGCCTGGCAATGGCTTTTCGACTTGTACTAATAATAAAAGATGGCATGAGAGGAACCATCCAGCCAGACTGCGGGCAGCGAACTTCAACACAGTAGAGAAAAGCTTTTGCTCGCCAACCTATATCATCAACTTCTACGCCTAGTGCATCAATGTCTGCTTGTACTCGGCGCACTAATTCTTTCTGGTTCTCTACTAAAGCTATTCTGCTCTTCTGAGACCCACCAATAATGTTAATAGCACCCCAAGTAAGCATACAAGCAATGGGGTTCAAATCAGACGCCTCGACTTCGCAACCAAGTCGGGCGGCCTCGAATGGTATCTGGCCAGAGCCGCTGAAAGTGTCTGCTACGGATGGTCGGTGCCCATAGCGCATCACACCAAGCTGCTCGACCAGTTCTGAGAAGGAATAGGCAGAAGTGCCAAGATGGGTATTCACCTTATCCCATATGTGGTCAAAGAGTGAATTATCGCACTCTTCGGGCCTGCTCGCAGCCGCGACCCATGTACGATAGGATGAACGATTGCCTACAGTGCGGTGCAGCCCAAGGATAAAGCTGCTCTCCTTGTCGTTCTTGTCCTCCAGCCGCTTTTCAAGAGAATAGATATCCATCCCCATCAGCATCTCAAAAATCTCAAGGTCACGAGCCGGATCGTCTGTCACCGGCAGAAGACAACCTAGCACGCATGCTTTAGCGAGTATAAGCGGCTTACGACCTTTCCAGTAACTTCCTAAGGCATTTAACGTTTTGCCCTGGTTAGCCATCTGCTCCTTATAAGCCTCCGCCGACAACTTCTGCACCGGCAGCAGGCGCTCGATCAGGGCCGGGGCGTCTTTTAGTGAAAAGGGTATGATGGTATTAGTCATTGACTTCTCTGAATAGCGGCAGGTTGAGCTGGTCTCGCTCGACGGGGCGGGGCGGGCGCTTGCGGTCGGCGGGCTTCTCACCGTCCGAGAGGGCGTGGAACAGGGCACGCCGCCAGCCGCGGCCGATATCTTCGGGCAGGCCGGCCTCGGCCACGGTCATCGCAAAGAGCCACCAGCGCTCCTCGGGGCGCAGGGCGGCCCACTTGCTGCAGATCACCGCGATCTGCTCAATGCTGGCTGTCTCGGCGGCCCAGGCCAGTACACACAGTTCCTTACCCAGCAGACGATCAACCAGGTTGGTGCCGCTATGCCAGCGGCCGGTGTGCAGCTTGGCGGTCTTCAGCCGGTCGTTGAACTCGCGCCGGGCGGTCTCGGCGATCGCCGACCAGGCAGCGCGATTCAGGCGCACCCGCTCCTCGCCCCGCGGGGTACCGCCCTCTTGCCCACGGTAGCCGTAGTCCTCGCTGATCACCACGGCGTGGGTGCGGGCCTCAGGGATCTCGACCCGGAACAGGTGCGCGCCGAAGGCATCTGGCGCGCCAAAGTCAACCGTCTTCTGCCGTTCGCTCACTGCTGTACGTCCTCTGCCTGCAACACAATGCCGAGTTTCTCGGCGAAGTCCTTCAGATCATGGCCGGAGGCAAAGTGCGCCTTGCGGAAGGTCAGCGTGATCGGCGTATCCGGCGTAAACATCTCCAGCACCTTGTTCAGCAACGCCTCGATAAAGGCTGCTTCTACAGCAATCTCACCGATGTTGACAGCGATCATCTGGCTGCCCTGCCCCACAGTCAGGAACACACCCTCAAATGTAGCCGATTTCTCGCCGGCCTGCTTGAGCCCCTCGAAGGTCTTGGCCCGCGAGTCGAGCTTGCGACCGGTACGCGAGACGATCTGGCCGGGCTTCAGTTCATCGATCTGTGGGCCGGATATGCCCCTGGCTGGAAAACGAAAGTCATTCTTGGCCTCAAGTCCATTGGCCTCAGCAAAAGCCCGTAGAATCACCTCGCCATCACCAAGCGCAATCGGCCCGGAATACACCGCACCGTCGCGCGGCTCACTGCCGTCGAGCGTGTAGCGGATCGTACCACGCGGCGCAACAAACAGTGCGACCTGACGGCGCCCACCTTGCTCGGAAAGATCGCTGCGCAGCACCAATTTGTTCGACCATGATACCGGATCGCCGGTCTCGTACTGGCCGGAAGGATCGCAGACCAGAAAATTGACGCGGAGGGCGTTTGTCGTATAGACCGAATCGCGAAGCTGCGCGCTCTTCTCGTCCACCGGCCCATCTTCGGCGTAGAAGATTCGCGGCGCGGGGCCGGCATTCTGGGGATTGATCCGCAGCCGCACCTTGCCGGCATCATCCGGTGCTGACTCCGGGATAATCTGCACCGATGTGCGCTTCTTCTTCGGCTTCTTCGTAACGTAGCCGTTGCCAAGGTCTTCCCACAGCCCACGGTTGCAGGCGATCGACTTCAGCGTATCGAGGCCTCTGGGCGGCAGCCAGGGCATACCGGGCTGCTCGGCATACCGATCGACCGCATCAGACCAGCGGGTCTCATCCTGCCCGGTCGGCCAGAGCAGATCCTCGGCCTTATCGCGGATGGCTCCGAACTCCTGATCGACATCCAGGTAGAGTTTGAGCGGATTGGCAACCAGAGTCTTCTCGATCTGCTCCTCGCCATTAAACGGGCGCGAGGAGTCGCGGGTCATATCCAGCGGCTTAGACACCAGCTGCGCGGCCCGCCCGGCACGTTGGATAGGGAATAGCACCTTGTCGAAGAGGTTCAGGATCGTCGAATTGAAATCCTGCTCATAGGCCTGCTGCTTCCGTTCAAGATCATCACGCTGCGGATGGCCCTTCGGGATGCGGCCATCGGCCTTCTGCGCCGCAAAAAGCTGGCGGGCAGCCTTCTCGACACTGCCCATCGCCGTCTTGTCACCGGTCAGCACACACAGATTATTCTTCTGGCTCAGACCGTCGAAGAAGCGCTGGATTTCATCAGAAGGCATCTTCGCATCAGGGCTGATGATCAGGAGCACCCGGCCCTTGCGGACCCGGTCGGCGACCTCATCGAGCCGGGGTAGCGGCAGCGCCTCTTCGTAGCAGGTCTTGCGGCTCGGCTTGAACATCTCGCACAGGCGATGCCGGATCAGGTCATCGACCTGGTTCTCGGGTGCGTCATGGGCCAGGCTCTGAAGCAGCTTGGTCAGGTTCTCCTGGCGATCAAAGTAATAGCGCCCCTCCGGCGTATGGTGCAGATACCAGGCCACCTGCTCAATCTGATCGAAGGCCGTCAGAAACTCAGACGGCTCGCGCAGGGGTGAGACCAGGCACTCGACCATTTCCTCGCGGGTCAGGCCCTTCACCGCATTCACCGCCGTCGAGAGGCTCGCGCTCAACAGGAGTGCGCTGACCTGGGTCGCCGCCTCCTTGCCGGTCTGCAGATCGATCACCTGGGCGTGGGCCGACTGCTGTGCGTCCCAGAGGTCTTTGGCGATCACATCGCGCATCCCGGAGATCTCGGTGAGTTTATCACGCACATCGGGGATCGCCAGATCGAAATGCTGCGGGCCGATCAGGAAGACATCATTGGCCTGGCGCTCCCAGACCGATCGAAGCAACCGCGAGACCAGCTCGATCAGGCCGCGGGTCTGCTTGAACTGCTCATTCTCCTTAAACAGCGCAATCACATTCTTCAGACGCGGGTGAAACGGATAGGTGGCCGCGATCTCATCGGCGATCGCCTCGGCGCCCCGGTTGGCCGTCTTTGAGCGGGCGGCCTCTTCGAGCTTGCGCCCAAAGGCAGCGGCGATATCATCAATCTCAGCCTGGTCGGGGAGCGCCGTGAAGAGCCGCTTGCGCAGAATATCGTAGATCTCGTTGGCGGCCAGATCGACCGGCGTGATCGTTCGCTCCTGACGACCCAGCTCAGAGCGGGCATCCTCAAGCGCGCGATAGATCAGCTTGGCGCCGGTATCGTAGGCCGCAGCCAGGTCGGAGACGACCACACAGACGTTCTTCTTCTTGCCGGCGGCTGTGAGCAAGTTGGCGAAGGCGCGGGTGGCAATATCGGCGACCGTGCCATTGCCGACCTTCTGGGTGTCGAGGTAATGAAAGTAGGGCGGCATCTCATCGAGCAAGATGAGCGTCGGCTGGTCACCGGCAAAGAGATTCAGCCAATCGCGCTCATCGGGAGCCTTCGGGCCGTGCATCCAGAACGCCTTGAACTCCTCGCCCCTGCCAAGCTGGTTCGCGATCTCGCCCCAGAAATAGTGGTCGGGGCTATTGCGCCCGTTAAACGCAGCGACCTGCGCAGCATCAAACGACTCACCGTGCTGATTGCCGCCGCAATAGCGCCGACGTAGATCGATCGACTTGGTGAGCAGGCCGAAGCCGACCAGAAGGTGGGTCTTACCGCCGCCCATCGCCTGCTTGAGATGGAAGACCGCCTGGGTTGAGGCGCCGGCGAGGCGGGCGATCCCCTCATCGATCAGGTCGCGCATACCCTGGGTGATGAACGTCTTGGCGAAGAAGGCCTCTCCATCACCCTCGACCGCGATCAGTTCATCGAGCTGCTCAATCTGATCGCTCAGCTTAATCGTAAGCGCATTCGGCTGAAGCTGGCAGGCATCACGGACTGTTTTCATGGCGGATTGCTCATCTCGTATTCGTGATCGGCTTCACTCATCGGCTGCAAGGGGCGCTTGCGTAGAGTCCTCGCGATGTTTGATAATGAGTACCTGGAAGGCGGCTTCCTCATCAATCTCCAGCAGCGTAGCGTAGGCCTTGGCGAGCAGCCAGGCGGTACGCCGCTGCATTCCACCACGCCGGCCGGGATGGATCTCCGGATGCACCAGGCCCATAATCGTTGAGAAGCTCACGCCGGCGGGGCGGGAGAAGGCGCGCTGCGAGAGTCCAGCCCGGGCGACCAGATTGGGGAAGTCCGGGCTAAGTTGGAGGCGTGAAGACTTCATAGAGGCCAACAGGCTGTATGTAACACCATATTGCTGCATTATAGACCATGACATGATAGCCACCATCGCCATAGCGTCAAGCGATCTAAGAAAATCGTTACATACACACGTGCATCGTTCATGCCGCCTCATTACGCAAGAGCTATGCTGTTACGCAAGAACAGGGTGCTTTGAAACACGAACCGAGGAGCAGCGATGACAACCACCGATGGACGTTCAACGCTACGGCGGGGCGGGCGGGAGATGGTTATTCCCACCCAGGCCCTGGTGCTACGCTTCCGCATCGAACTTCAGGAGACCGACCCGCTAGTCTGGCGCGAGATCGAAGTGCCAGGCGACTACACCTTCTGGGATCTGCACGTCGCCATCCAGGATGCGATGGGCTGGCTTGATTACCACCTGCACCGCTTCACAATGCCCCACCCGCGCACGAAGCAGGAGCGCATCTTCGGCATCCATAACCTGCACCAGGACTGTGACGACCCGCCGGGCTGGGCGCATCAGGTCGCGTCCATGTTCACCTACCGTAACGACACAGCGCTTTATGAGTACGATTTCGGTGACGACTGGCGCCATACCGTACGGCTGGTCGAGGTGCTCCGCCGTGATTTCAAGGCCAGGTATCCGCGCTGTGTCGGCGGCGCGCGGGCCTGCCCGCCGGAGGACTGCGGCGGCGTGCATAGCTTCGCGGAGATTGTCGCCGGCACGATAGATGAGGATACGCGCGCCTGGCTGCCGCAGGGCTACGACCCTGCTCACTTCGACCCGACCGCAGTGCGTTTCAGCGACCCGGCGCGACGGCTGGCTTACAGTTGGTACGGCGATGCTGAGGCAGGCAACTCGCCGTTCGAAGCGCCTGAGCTCAATGGGGCATAATGAGTATGACCGAGGAAGTCGTCTCGTTCAAGGCATTCTGGGAAACGCTGTTGCCACAATCCAACCGCCGTACCGGCTTCTCAATTCGGCATGCCGGGAAGCGGAACTTTATCTACTACCAGCTGGTGGGATTCCAGTTCAGTTATCAGATCGACTGGTTCAAGCCCGATGCGACGATCGCCTTCACACTGGTGCGCAGCGATAGCGAGGAGATCTTCAATCACCTCCTGGCGCGCCGCACCCAGATCGAATCCGACTTCGGCGGCGCACTGCGATGGGTACAGGCATTCCCTGTTCCCGGCGATACCTACCCCGCGCCGGCACTTGTCACGCGCATCCCATGCCCGGACCTACGCGATCTGCCGCGTGATCAGTGGCCGCCAGTGCAGACACAGATGATCGACGCCATGGTTCGGCTGGAGCAGGCAGTCGCGCCGCAGGTAGCGGCGTGGCTACCGGATTGAGCCGCTAACTTCTGCCCAGCTCAGCGCTGGAACTGGTGGATATCCTTCAAAAACCGCTTCAGCGTCTGGAGGTGCTTCAGGGTGATGTCGGCATCCTGGCGGCCGACGCTGAGGAGTGAGTACGATTGGTAGCGCTCGGAGAATGACGGGTAACGCAGGTCGTTGTGCAGCTTGCCGAAGCGGATGCCGCCCAGCACGAAGTCGCGAAGTTGCTCGCGCACCTGCCCCTGAATCGTTGAGTTGGAGCAGGCAATCTCGACCAGGAAGTCCAGAAGTTCGTCGAGGTCGTGGGTGCGCGTGCGGTTGCGGAAGTACTCGGTGTTTGGGTTGACCAGGCCGAAGATCGTGCAGCGCACATACTTCTCCATCGCCTGAACGAGGAAGTAGATCGCGTGGCGATAATGCCCCTGGCCGATCAGCATCTGCCCGACCTTCTCGTCTTCCTGAGCCAGGGCGAGGTACTCCGCAGCAACATCGCTCAGGCGGTGCTCAAGGCGACCAATATAGGTGCGGGGGACAGCCATAGTGCGCCTGGCTTTCTGGTTGAGTCTGAATATGCGAACGAGTGTTTCCTAAGTATAGCAGCAAGCTCGCCGTGTGACCAGTCCCGGCAAACAAAAACGACGCGGTGGCCAGCCGGCCGCCGCGTCGTCTTTCGTTGAGGCAGAGCGATTCATTGGTGTCTTCGAGCTTCCTGAGATGATGCCAACGTGTTGCAATATGGGTAGGTGCATGCGATAATTGGCTATCGAGAGTAGCCGCTTTTGCTGCTGGCATGCCTATGATTTCTACCGCCGACATCGCTGCCGCGCTACGCACACAGCTTCCCACCGAGCTACACGGCTGCATTGAGCCGCTGGCTGAGGTGCTTACCGAGGTGTATCTCGGGCAGTTAAGCCCTGCTGAGGCGAACAAGCGGCTGGCGGCGGAAATCAGTGTCGGAGAAATTCAGTCAGCAGTGTCGCCCGGTGGTGATTTCATCGTCGTCGGAAACATTAGCGATTCCAAGGGTGTGGCAATTGGCCGCAATGCGGTTGCAGTGAATATTACACTGCAGGGATCATCCGCCGAACTTCAAGCCGCCCAGCGCGAACAGCGCCTGCGCGCAATTGTGCGCTCCCACAGCGATCTGATCGGCGCAAAATTGAGCCGCTTTGTCGGTCGCGTCGCAGAACTGGAAGAGATCAAGCGCCGCATCGCTGCACTAAGCGCGACTGGAGGCTACCTGATTATCCAGGGCCGGGCCGGGCAGGGAAAGAGCAGCATCCTCGCTGCCTTCGTTGCCCAGACTCTTCGTAGCTATGCTGGCCGGGACGCTCCGCAGACTCGGGATAGTCCCACCTTTGCTGCAATGGAGCGAGAGGTTGGTTCCAAGCAACTCGCGCATCACTTCATCCCATACGAGCCTGGGCGCGAGTATCAGATTAATCTGTTGCGAGACCTCAATGCGCGCCTTGCGCTCAAATACGATCTCTCGGACTTCGATGCAGACTCGACTATCCTGCCTGCGCTCAAGGACTACTTTGCCAATATTCTACGCGAACTGCATACACGCAAGATCTGCGAACTCATCATTATTGATGGCCTCGATCAGATTGAGCCTGACTTCAATGGCACGCGGGATCTGAGCTTTCTGCCGCCGGAACTGCCGCCAGGGGTCGTGATCGTCATTGGTACCCGCCCCGATGATACCTTGATCGAGCTAGAGTCAAAGACGCCGCGTGAGCCCTATGAACTTCCAGATATGAGCCGGGCGGACTTTGTCCAGATACTGGCTCGTACTGGCCGTCACCTAGAAAGTGCACTCCTGCAGCAGTTCTACGATACAATGCAGCAGAATGCGCTCTACCTTGATTTAGCGGCACGCGAACTGTCCGAGCAACCCGACCTCAGCCCGGAGGAGATGCTCGAACGCGTCGCTGCCAATCCCGACAATCTCTTCTCATTTGCCATTAACCGGCTTAGCCGGGGGGGGAACGAGCAACGCTGGAAAAAGATCACTCAACACATCCTGGGATTACTGCTTGCAGCACGTGAGCCGCTGAGCGAGTTGGCGCTGCGAACATTGATTGACTCAACATCACGAGAGCTGCGCAGAAGTCTTAACCAACTGGGAGGTCTACTCGCACAAACAAGCAATAACCGGCGCTTTCTCTTCCACTGCAAGCTCCGTGATTACCTGCGCGAAGATTTGTCTCAGCCGAAACGTGATTTCGTTTTCGACGCCATCGAAGAGGCGAACTACCATCAGCGCCTCGCCAACTGGTGCAATGGCGGGCGGGGCGGGCTGGAAGCAATCTGGACTGATGTGCCGGAGGATACACTGGATCAGGAGCGGAGATCTTACGCGCGCCAGTACTACGTGACCCACTTGGCTGCAGCGCGGGCGTATGAACAACTGTGGGAGGTGATCGACAGGGGTGAGTATGGGCAAATGAAGCAGCACTGGGATCCTAGTGCACGGAGTTACGTGCTAGATTTGGATATTGCCCGGCAAGCATTGCTGGATTCGACAGTTGGTGATACTGATGCGCAAGCGCGGGCATTGCCCAAGCTCTGGTGTTACAGTCTGCTACGCTGCGAATTGAGTAACCAGGCCGACAGTTACCCGGAAACCTTTTTTCGCGCACTGGTGGCGTTAGGGCGAAGCAGTGAGGCTTATGGTCTTGCTGAGTTGTTGGGCGATCTGGTGAAGAAGACAAATATCTTGCGGAATCTGGGGGTGGCAATGTTTGATCGTAACCTCCCCGATGCCCTCGCTGTGCTTCACCACGCTTCTACTACCGCTGAAGCAATTACTGATGATTGGGAGCGTTCCAATGCCCAGCATGCCCTGACCGAAGCCTTTACTAAGGTAGGGCAGTTCGAGGAGGCGCATACTATCGCCAGGACAATCCCTGACGAGGATAAGCGTGACGATGCCCTGCGTGCTTTAGCCACCGCTCTGATTGACGCACGGAAACTTGAGGAAGCCCATATCGTCGCGAAGGAAGTCACTGATTACAGCCATTGCTCAGAGATTTTATGTGCTCTTTGCACGGCTTTTGTGCAGGCGGAGCAGTTTGAGCAAGCTCACACAATTGCCATGGGTGTTTCAAGGGACTATTCGCATGATGAGGTGTTGCGCGATCTCTGCGTTGCCCTGGCTCAAATGGGGCAGTTTGAGCAAGCAGAAGCAATCATAGCAAATATCTCCTTTGAGTTTACGCATGACGAGGCCTTGAGCACCCTTTGCATTGCACTCGCCAAGGCACAACGGTTCGAGCAGGCGCGCACCATAGCAGAGGGTCTTCCCGATGAATCCAGGCGTAATAATGTTCTATCTGCTCTAGCACTAGCGCTGGCCGAGACGGAAAATTTTGAGGACGCCTGGGTCGTTGTTGATGCAATCTCAGAATTTGGGCTATTGAGTTTATTGCATCAACTGTTCGAAGACTTTCCGCAAATCGGGCACTATAAGCAGGCTCGTGGTAAAGCTGCTGCGATCAAAGACAAACATGGCAAGGCCTGGGTTCTGAGTGCTTTAGCAGTAGCGCTTACCAGGATAGGAGACATCTCAAGCGCCGAGGAAGTGTTCGCCACTGTGCGTGCTCTTGCTAATGAAACCCCTAATCAAACTCCCGACCATGATATCTTGAAAACCCTTGCGAAAGACTTGATGCAGACAAAACGATTTATCCAAGCCCAAGAGGTTATCGAGAATTTTTATTTCTATCGGGATCGAGATAAAGCCCTGGCCGAGTTAGTTGTAGCCTGTATTCAAAATGAAGAGTTAGAACAGGCGCGTACTGTTTTTGACACCGTAATTCATCCCCGTTGGGCCAGGGGTGAATTCTATCTTCACGATGACGAGTTGTACAGTTCATTAGCAGAAAACTTTGCAGATGCTATGGATTTTAATCGAGCCAAATCCGTCATAGACTTCATTTCATCCATACCGAAGAGGAGAGAAACATGGGAGTTCATAATAGTAGCAGAAGAGATTGCTCAATTCCTGGCTCAAATGGAGCAGTTTGAGCAACTGCGTACTGAGATCGGAAAAATCTCCGATGATTTCGTCCTGTTTCTCATTGGGAAAAAGCAATTCGCCCAAGCCTATACAATGCTCACAGATATTTGTGGTAGAGGGTATCGGATCGAGAGTTTATACAAGCTTGGCGAATTCTTCATTCTTGCAGGGCAGTTTAAGCTGCTCAGTGTTGTGATTAGTGCGATCACCAATGATGAAAAGCGCACCGGCTTCTTAAATGCCTTAGCAGAAACCATCATCTGGAGTGAAAAATTCGAGGACATATGCACCACTGCCGCCGCTATATCCGATTCAAATGAGCGCAGGAATGCTTTCGATACGCTACTGGATATCCTCACCAACGCAGAACTGATTGACTCGAATAGACAGGATCGAGCCGAAGCCTTGAGCATCATGGCTACCGCGTTTGCACAGAAGGAGCGTTTCAAAGAGGCAGACCAGGCCTTAGCTGCTGCCCGCACAGCTGCCGATGTACACAATGAGAGCGAGCGTACGACGTTCCTGCGCACGCTCGCTGAATATCTGATTAAAGCTGAGCAGTTGGATCAGGCTTTCGTTACGGCTAAGAGCATAGCCTCCCCGCATGCGCAGGCTGATGTTCTAAGCACCTTACTCAAGGCCTTCATCGACATTCGACGTTGGCATGATGCGCGCAATGTTGCCGTCTCTATTCCGAAAGATTTGGAACGCGAGCGTGACGAGGCATTAGATGCTCTGACGAATGCTCTAATCAAAGCTCAGTGCTTGGATGAGGCTCGTACTTTAATCGATGAGTTTATTGACGATGGCTATCGCTCTGCTGCCCAAAAAGAGCTATCAACTGCTTTTGCTAACGCCGGTCAGTTCGAATTGGCGCACAGCATAGCAATGGATATAACGGATGACGCGTCGCAAGCTTACGCACTGGCAGCCCTAGCTGCCATACTCATTAATGTAGGACAGCTTAAGCGAGCTCATGACATTCTGCAAGTTGCCGCACACGCTGCTGAGGATGCCAATCCGTATGAAATTGGTGGCTTTTCCGACGATATACGAGCCCTGGCGGATACTCTTGCCAATACAGACCCTTGCCCAGATGAAAGTACGCGCGCCGTCATTCTGCGCAATTTAATCAAGGTTTTATCTAAAGAGAAGAAACTTGGCCAGCCAAATTACGATAATGAAGAGGAACTCGATCTTTCGGGGGATCTTGTCGATGAGGATGTGCAAACTTCCTTGTCTACTTCCACAACTGCCCTCCCACACGAAAGTGTTCATCTCGCCGTAGTAGATGCTCTAGAACCTGAATTGGACGATTCCAACTCGTTACAGCTAAGCATAACTGAGCTTTATGAGCACCTGAATAAGGAGAAGACCCCTGATGAACTTCTATGCCTCCGGCACTTCGACCCAGCGGTCTTCCGGGATTACCCCAAGCTTGGCGAAGCGTTCCTCGACAGCTTCGCCTGGGTCGACGCCCAACTTGCCGCTATCTAGCCTCGCACACCTGCTTGGTGCAGTAGGTGCACGGCCAGGAAATGCTGTGCAACTTCGGCCAACGGGCGCGGTTGATAGCTGAGCACTACCGGAACTGACACGACTTTTGTACGGCCACGGCAACCTCTACGGCTCGTTGCACTTCGGTCACTCTGCTCGATTACTCCTGTTGTCGTTTCATGTGCTACAGGGCACGAATGTTGGGACAACCTCCGTCGCCGTGTATCGGTGTAAATGGAGACGCCGCGGTAGCCTGAGAGCTACCGCGACGTCTGATTGATCATGTGGTGACGTTCGTCTCACGTAACTTGCGAATGCGGAGATTTGGCTGTCGGATCTCACGTAATTTGTGAAGAGAATCGCCCCAGATGGGCCAAAAACCGATCGAGATCGGTGTCTTGGGGCAGGGATCGGCTCATCGAGGCTGACCTCGTTTCACGTAACTTGCGAATACGAAGATATCGTCCAGCCCTTTGCAATCATGCCGGAGCCAGATCGAGCCACCGCCTGAAATGCATCGGGGCTTTGCAGCGGGCTAAAACAGGATCTCCGTTTTCTTGAGTTACGTGAGATTCGATTCCATTCTTGAGTTACGCGAGACGCGACACTGGCGTTCAGAACCCCAGGCCTTTTTCACGAAGGCTCAGCCATTTACCCTTGCTCAGAATCAAATGATCCAGCACCTCGCAGTCAAGCAGCTTGCCGGCCTCGACGATCTGCCTCGTCACGAGGATGTCCTCGGGGGATGCGTCGACCGAGCCCGAGGGGTGGTTGTGCGCCACAATCAGGGCCGCCGCGTTGAGCTTGAGCGCCTCGCGGAACACCTCGCCGATCCGAACCATCGACGAGTTGAGGCTGCCCTGGTAGACGCGGTGGATCTTGATGATGTAGTTCTTGGTGTTGAGGAGCATGGTCCAGAGCTCTTCCTGGTCGAGCAGGCCCATGCGCGCCATCAGGAAGGCCGCGGCGTCGGCCGGGATCTTGACCTGGTCGCGCCCGACCGGGCGCAGTAGCTCGGCGACGAAGGTGATCATGGCCTGCACGTCCTCCGGCACAGCGCCGGTGATCAGCGCCTCTTGCAGGTTGCCGCCGTGCGCGGCCAGCCGACGCAGCTTGCGCAGATCGATGTAGGGCTCCAGCGCCTCGCGCAGCGCCCGGTTGGCCAGGTTCTGCGATCCGGTCTGGCGGCAGCGGCGTGTGTTCGTGGTTGTGGGTATCGGCTGGACCGGCAGCTCGGAGCTGCGGTCGAGCATGGTCTCTTGCTTGTAGCGCATCGTTGTCCTCTTTGTGATGCAGTGAACCCCAGCGAGGGGATGCCTCGCCAGGGTTCTTGGTGTTTTTCGTCGCTGGTTGTGGTCACCAGGGTGCTACCATCAAAACGTAGAACGTAGAACGTAGAGCGCAGAATGAGTCGCGCTTGCAAGCAGTGCCCTATCGATACAAGCCGTTCTACGTTTTACGCTTTGCGTTCTCCGTTTAAGCGCAGGTGTTCGCGCCGATGCCGGCGGCATTCGTGCTGAGCATGATCGCGCCGGCCTGCGCCGCCTCGCCCGCCGTCACGCTGAGCGTGACGACGTTCTGGCTGACGCTGGCGATCAGCCCGGCCATCAAAACATAAAACGTAGAGCGTAGAGCGCAGAACGAGTCGCGCTTGCAAGCAGTGCCCTATCGATGCAAGCCGTTCTACATTTTACGTTTTGCGTTCTCCGTTTAGAGCGCAGCCGCCCCTGGTCGGTCGTCAGCAGCACGTTGCTCAGGATGGGCAGCGTGGGCTTGCCCGGCACAGCGCGGCTGACCTGGGCGAGCACCTTCTTGAGGTACTCCTGCTGGAGGGCGAGCTTCATGGTCGATTCCTTTCGTTGCAGCGGGTTGCGCGCCCACGCCCAGCCTGAGGGTCCAACTGGGCGCGGTGCACTCCGGTCGTGTAGCGATTCGTCGGGTCAGAAGAAGGCGAGCTGAACCGTCTGCGGCTCCTCGGCAGATGGGCTGCGCTGCCCGCGCTTGCGCCGGACGCGCACTTCGGTCCAGGTCATGAACTGGCCGTCGCCCTCGCTCGGCGCTGTCACCTCGGCTTCGAGCGCAGGTAGGGCAGTCGGCTCCAGTTGCGGCGCTGCCGACGCGGTCTTCAGCGCCGTGCGCCGGGTGGGATCGGGCTGCGCCACCTGGTCGGCGTTCACTCCGACCAGATCGCGGGCGCCGATCTCCATGGCCTGCTTGAGCGTGGCGCCAGCGGCGGAGAGACGCGCCGCGATCGACTCGCGGGTGGTGACGGTATCATCACTCATCACCCGCTTTGCCAGCTCCTGGAGCAGTGACATACCGGGGTCGATCTGCAACAGGCCGGAGCTGAGGTCGTCGCCGTTGAGCAGCGTGGCGGCCGTAGCCTTGCTGCCGATGATGTCAAGCGCCTGCTCGATCATCGTCTCGTAGTAGCCGAGCCAGGTCACGTTGCAGTCGCGGGTCTGGGTTGGGCGCAGCGCCCGCTTGCGGCCTGCATCGCCCGATGAGGCTGTAGGTCGGCTCGGCGAAGACGATCTCCGGCCACTGGATGAGATTCATGCCCGTCTCGACCAGGCCAGGGTGACACAACACCACCTGGGTGCCGTCCTGCTCTCGGGCGGCGAACCAGGCCCCCCGCGCTCCCGGTTTGACCGTCGTGCTGCGCAGGATAGCGACCTTGATCGGTGTGCCGTGCTCGGCGAGCGCCAGACTCTGGATCTTGGTCTGGAGGTCGGCGAACACATCGAGCTTGTTGGTATGCTCAGCGAAGACGAGCATGCCGCGCCCGGCGCGGGCCTGTGTGGCGGCGTGCTCGGCCAGCCAGCGGTGGTGGGGCAGGATGGTCTCGACCGGCAGCGCTGGCGGGCGGTAGGCTTCGCCGGTGTGCTTGCTGGAGACCGTCACCGGCTTCCAGGGCGCCATCGGGTAGGTCAGGGTGGACTGGAGGTAGCTGCTGAGGGCATCTTTGCCTCCCGGCTCCTTGATGATCGCCTTGCCGCGCTGCACCAGGCGGGTGTACTCCTCGGACAGCCCGGCGGGCAGGTCGAAGCAGACCACGCCCTCCTGGTAGTTCGGCAGCAGAAAGCCCATCTGGCGCAACAGGATGAAGAGGAACTGGCTCTGCATGATCGCCGCCAGTTCGGCCGTGATGCCGTTGCGCTCCTCGACGCGGACGTAGGTCGCGCCGGCCTTGCCGCTGAAGGCCTGGGCCTCCTCCTCGACCACCTGCGAGGTGATCGTGTCGATGATGCCCAGACGCTCGACGAACGCCTTCTCTTCTTTCCAGGCGAACGCGGCCCGGACGAAGGGGTTGGCCATGCGCTGGAGCAGCCAGTAGGCCGTGCTAGACTTGCCACCGTAGGGACTGCCGGTCAGGCCGAGCGAGCGCTGGGCGTGGGCGATCAGCACCGCAGGAGGGCGGCCGCGAAGCAGATAGAGGTGATCACTCATCGAGCACCACCTCTCCGACGATGACCGTCTGAGCCACCTGCTGGGCACCGCCGGTCTTCGTTGACAGCGGGCGTCGGCGCGAGCGCCCCATGCGGGTCACGGCCCAGATATAGAAGATACACAGGCCCACCACGCAGAGCAGCGGCGTGCCAAAGACGACGCTCAGCACCGCGCCGACGATGATCCAGGCGACGAGCTCGGTCTGCCCAACCAGAACCAGACCGCCAAACACGGTGATGCCACTCAGCCCGACGATGCCGCACCAGAGCAGCACACGGAGCACAAGCGGCCAGCGCCGACGGGCAGCCAGCGGGGTTTGGGGCACAGGTGACTGCGTCGATGCCGAATACGGCCGGACCAGTGGCTGGTCTGGCTGACGACGGGCGGGTGTGTTCGGACGTGCCGGGAGCGGCGCGAGCCGATCGGAACTATGGCACGCGTGACGCGGCACGAGCGGGTCGGGCTTGTTGGACATCGAAAGCTCCTTGCTATGCGGTAAACAGGTGACGATCAAGCCCCGCGGCGCGGATCCGCGCCGGCGGGAGCTGAGCGACATAGGTGTGGAGTGGGCGGACGGTCGTGTTGATCTGCCAGGTCAATGCGGCCGGATCGTGGGTGAGCAAGAAGTTGTCGAGATCTTCCTTCGCGGTGCCAGGCGCCAGCGGCAGGTTCAGCACCAGCACCTGGAGGCCGGCGGCGGCGAGCGTCGCCCCGTGCCGGATCGTCCAGGCTTCTTCCGGTGCCAGCTGCTCGTGGCCGTCGTCATCGTGTGGTCGGGTAGCGCGGGCGTCGTAGGCCAGGATGGCCACCCGCGCGCCCCGGCGGCTCAGTGCGGTCGCCCACTCTGGGCGGAAGTAGTTCAGGCCAGGATGGCTGATCGCCGGGTAGGGCAGCGCGCCGGCACGATAGGCCGCCGTCACTGCCAGTGCCTTAAACTCACCTTCGGTGATGAGCACCACCTCGCTCGCGATCGTCGCATCCCAGCAGAGCGGCACCGTCGCACCGCGCCAGGCATAGCTGCCGGGGAGCGAGGTGTAGCCCTTGCCGGGGAAGCGACGTGTCCGCAGATCGCAGACCTCGCTGGCGCTGAGGTAGGGGATGACAATCCGACCGCAAAGATTTCAGTGTGTACGGAGGATGCCGGCATCATCACGCATGAGCAACCCGGCCTCCTCGGCATAGGGCAGCAGCGTGGGCGCCTGGCAGCGGATGACATCGACCAGCGTCTGTGGGTCGTCGAGCGCATAGCCGAGCCTGGCCCAGCGCACCGTCGCGAGGTCAAAGCCCCGCTGGTGCAGGTAGGCCAGCGGCTCCGGGTTCCAGGGCTGGTGCAGGTTCGCCGCAGCCCAGGTCGTCACCAGTTCGTACAGTTGACGGTAGAACGGGATGTGCGCTGATTGGGGCGTCGAGCCTGATGGGCGTACGCCCGCGCTGACGTTCGGTTGGTTGTGCGTCGTGCGGCGCGAGGAGCCAAGCAACTCCGTCGCCAGGCCCTTCCGATTACAGCGACGGCACCAGTAGCGCTCGCGACCTGCCGGCGCCAGACATGGAAGCGATCGCTCCGACGCTCATCGCCGCCGCAGAAGGGACAGG
>RRYU01023008.1_pt1 | contig 32968 bp, 33 predicted proteins | sample 2162651 | NCBI WGS metagenome assembly RRYU01 (sample SAMN10267283, study PRJNA491782) | microbial mat metagenome | isolation source: biomat in the production well | place: Japan: Minami-Kanto gas field, natural gas well KTG3 | collected 2017-06 | reverse complement strand
GTGCCCGATGAATTTGACGAACTCGGCCTCGATATCAGCGAAACCACGTTTGCCTACCAGGCAGGTATCGGTCTCGGTATTCCTCTGGGCGACAACATCATGCTCGATGCACGCTACCGTTACTTCGCAACCACCGATTTCACGATGCTTGTAGTCAATACAAATGTCGAGAGTCACAACGCTTTGCTTGGTCTGCGCGTAGGGTTCTAAATCAATCACGATCATCAGATCAGAAAGGAGGCTTGAATGCCTCCTTTTTTTTGTCCCGTTGTTCTTCCGACAGTAGGCGTCTCAAAAAAGTAGTTGATAAAAACGGTAAAAACACGTAAACTTACTCTGTATAGCAATACAATTTTTTTCTACGCATGACAATTATTCATGCTTTTCAATAACCTAACTGAAGAAGAACAATGAAAAAAGCAATTTCATTACTGGCCGTGTTTCTGGTTGTAGTCATGTGGTCTGCTCCCGGTTTCAGCGCCAGCAAATATGTCAGCGGCAATATCGGCATCTCCTGGATGAGCGATACTGAAGTCGAGGACATTTTCGGCTTTACCGAGTATACCGGTATCGGAGCGGAACTTGGCTTCAGTTCTGGCCTGACCCTGCTTGGCGCGCTCGGCTGCGATTATGGCGATTACAGGGTTGAAGGTGAACTCGGTTACCAGAACAATGATGTTGAGGCACTCGATATCTCCATTCCCTGCTGTAAAACAGAAGACACCGGGCACATCAATTATGCTCTTGACGGTGACATCACTGTTCTCTCCCTTCTCATGAACGGTTATTATGATATCGATCTCGGCGGCGGCGTGGAGCTTTCACCGACTGTCGGCGTCGGTCTCGCCCAGGTGTCCATGGATGACATCGTCGTCACTGATAGATCAGAAGACTTCTCCAACTGTTGTGATGGGAATAATGGTGGTGAAACGGTCATTGAGGATTATCCTGAAACATCCGGTAGCGGTCAGAAGGCAATAACTCAAAGCCCTAAAATGCGAGAAGTCGGAGACGACCTCGGCCTCAGCGTCAATGAGGTTACGTTCGCATACCAGGCGGGTATAGGGCTCGGTATTCCTCTTGGAGACAACATCATGCTCGATGCACGCTACCGCTACTTTGCAACCACTGATTTTACGGTTCTTGTAGCAAACACAAACATCGAAAGCCATAGCGCTCTTCTTGGTTTGAGAGTCATGTTCTGAATCCGTTCAGGATTTGTTCTCTTGAAAAAGGAGGCTTCGCAGCCTCCTTTTTTCATTTTACCCTTTTCTCCATTGTGCTTTTTTCATGATTTTCTTACCTTAACCCCCGGCTGAAAAGTCGGCATTATGTTTTTAAAACAGCTAAATAAGTAACACAGCAATGAAAAAAGCACTGTCACTACTGATGGTATTTCTGGTCGCGGTCATGTGGTCCGCACCGGGTTTCAGCGCAGACAAGTATGTCAGCGGTAATATCGGTATAGTCTGGATGGACGATATCGAATTCGAAGATCATGATTCCGATGAATCTGAAAGCGGTTTTGCAATCGGAACCAGCTCCGGTGTTAGTCTTTCTGCAGCATACGGTTGCGATTATGGCGACTATCGTTTAGAAGGTGAGCTGGGATACCAGAGAAACGGTATTGAATCATGGACAGATCTTTATTCCGGCAAAAAAGAAAAAAAAGTCGAAAATGAGTCGGAAATCGAAGACGGCGGCGATGTCTCAGTGCTCTCCCTGATGCTGAATGGCGCTTATGACATCGATCTCGGCAGTGACGTGGAGCTCTACCCTTATGCTGGCGTAGGTGTTGCTCATATTACCTTTGAAGAGGCTCCTCTCTGCTTTAGCGGCACTTCGTTCAGAGATAAAGATGTTTTTTCAATCGCATACCAGATTGGTGCCGGTCTTGCCATTCCAGTAAGCGAGGACATCCAGCTCGATGCACGTTATCGTTATTTTGCCACCAAAGGCTTCTCTATGGACAAACCATCCGCCAATGGCGACCTGTCAAGCCACAGCGCTCTGATCGGCCTTCGCATCGGCCTATAAAAAACAACACTGGGTTACTATCAAAAAAGGAGGCTGTGAAGCCTCCTTTTTTCGTTCATCCCCTAACCATGTATTAGTCCTTCATTTATGAACTGCCCTTGACACGGCTGATCTCGTCACGCAGACGCGCCGCCTCTTCATAATCCTCCCGGTTAACCGCCTCTTCAAGCATTTTCTGCAACTCGTTGAGTGACGACTCTGCCTTGCCTGTAATTTCTTTCGGAGCTTCCTGTTCTGCTTCGGATTCGGCAACTTCAGCTTCTTCCTGCTGCTCCTCCCTGATTCCGGCCTCATTCATAATCTCTTCGGAAACATATATCGGAGCCCCGAACCGTACCGCTATGGCAATTGCATCGCTGGGCCTTGCATCGATTTCGTGGGTCTCACCGTGCATCTCGCAGATAACTTTTGCATAAAAGGTTTCGTTATGCAGTTCATCTATGAACACCTCTTTCACACTGAGGCTGAAGGTATCTGCTATTGTTTTAAACAAATCGTGAGTAAACGGTCGGGGAGGCTTTATGTTTTCGAGCTTCAAAGCAATAGCCTGCGCTTCGAAACCACCGATTATGATCGGCAGTTTTCTCTTACCCTCCACTTCATAGAGAATAAGCGCATATGCTCCGTTTGTATGCGGGCTGGTTGACAGCCCAAGTATATCGACCTGAAGTTTATCCATCTGAACGACTTTTTATTCCGCCAACAGTTACCGCAATGCAAAAAGGTGGCAGCTTTTCCAAACAAAATCAACTAACAATAAAACCACATAAATCATTTCATACGTTGAAAACCCGAAACAGCTCTTTCCAGTTGAGGCACAATCTCTGCTATGTCACCGACAATCCCGTAATCCGCAGCCTTGAACATGGGAGCGTCCCTGTCGCGGTTTATCGCAACAACTGTTTCTGCACCGACAATACCCGCAAGGTGCTGGGGAGCTCCTGAGATTCCACAGGCTATATAAAGCTTCGGTGCAATGGTTTTGCCTGTCTGGCCTATCTGGTCGGAATGCGGACGCCATCCTTCATCCACTGCCGAACGACTGGCGCCTACATCTCCCCCGAGAACATTTGCCAGTGACTCCAGCAAGGCAAAGTTGCCACTACCGCCAACACCTCTTCCGCCGGCAACGACAATATCAGCTTCTGCGATATCTTTTCTACCTGTATGATAGATAATCTCCTTCAGAACCGGATTACATTCGGAACCGCGTGTAATCATCGCCTCACCCTCAAGAACGTCAACATTGTGCTCAACAGGCAGTGCAAAGCGGCACATCCGTGGCACCAGACTATACACCGCTCTTTTTCTCAAAACCTGCATCACCGCAGACACTGTACCTGCATACATTGTCGTTTCAGCCTTCAGCGAACCGGTTCCATCCATATCGAGCACACAATCCGATACAAGAGCCGCATCCAGCCGTATGGCAAGACGTGGAGCGAGGTCCCTTCCCATCGCAGTATTTGCAAGAAAAACACTGTCCGCACCTGTTTGCCTGACCATTCCGGCTATGGTGTCGGCATATCCCTGCGGACAATAATCGTCAAGTGCCCTGTCTTTAACCGTATAGACAGTTCCTTTTCCGGTGCACAGACTCCTGACAAGAGAAGTATTGAGGTTCCCCATGACCACCCCGTAAACATTCGCGTTCCCGGCAACGTTCGCAAAATGCTGGACAGCACGCCAGACCTCGACAGAAGCATCCTTTATCCCTCCCTGTCTCTGCTCGAGTATCACGAAAAAGCCCATTGTTTACACCCCTCCCCTTTCCTCATGCAGCAAACGAAGGAGGTCTTCAGCGGTTTCCGAAAACCTGCAGTTTCGTTCACGGCTTATGGAAGAAAAGCCGCTGTAAAGAACTCCCGGTGATGCATCAACAGAACCGTCAAGGTGCAAAACAGGCTGTTTCCGGGCTTTCATAACGGCTTTGATACTGGTTTTCCTTGGAGCATTCAACCCCTTTTCGACACTTATCACAGCTGGAGTATGAAGCATGTACTCCTCGATTCCCCCCTCTATTTCACGCCATACCCTTACAGCGCCTTCCTGAACCGACAGCTGTATCACCGCACTTAAAGCGGCCATACCAAGCATTTCAGCAAGCATAAGCGGAACCTGGGCGCGGCTGCAGTCGGAGGACTCCCTGCCGCAGAAAACAAGATCGGGAAGCCGCTGGTAGTACGACCTGACTGCCTTGCAGAGGCTCGCTGCAACAACCAGCGAATCGTCATTGCCTCCACCTTCAACCAGACATGCCTGGTCAGCCCCCATCGCCAGGGCTTTGCGAAGAACATCATAACGTTTTCTACTCCCTGCGGAAAAAGCCGTCACAGTTACTCCGGTACGCTGCTCTCCGAGCCTGACGGCCTCTTCTATGGCATACTCGTCATAGGGGTTCAGAACCATGTTGAGATTATCTGTACCAATAACACCGTCAGCGACATCTATTCTCGAACCGGTGTCAGGCACCTGATTGATGCAAACAGCAATATGCATGAACTTCGTTGTTCGGGTTACCCATCTTCCTTGAAGAGAAAAAGTATTTTACATTATTGTATAACGTTATTGCTGATAATCCAAACAACTCCTTAATCCATTCCGGTTTATGAAAGACAATTCCAGACGTGATTTCCTGAAACGTTCACTACAGGCCGGAGCGATATCGCTCGCTTTAAGCACCCCGATTGTAAACGCAGGATGCAGTAAACCATCTTCCGAACCGTCCGGCGCCCCTGCAATACAAACCGGGAAAAAATTCCGCTGGAAAATGCTCACCACGTGGCCTCCGACATTACCTGTACTCCAGGACGGTCCGAAACGTTTCGCTCAGTGGGTAAAGGAAATGTCCGAAGGACGCCTTGATATCCAGGTCTATGGAGGGGGAGAACTGGTGCCGGCATTTGAAGCATTTGGTGCTGTCAGCCAGGGAACTGCTGAAATCGGTCATGGAGCATCGTACTACTGGGCGGGAAAAGTACCTGCTGCACAGTTTTTCGCGGCAGTCCCTTTCGGGATGAATCCACAGCAGATGAACGCCTGGATCATAAGCGGGGGAGGTCTTGAACTCTGGGAAGAAGTTTACGCTCCCTTCAACCTGCTTCCTTTGCCGGGCGGCAATACAGGGATACAGATGGGTGGCTGGTTCAACAAGGAAATCAATTCCGTCAGTGATCTGAAGGGCCTTAAAATGAGGATTCCGGGACTTGGCGGCAAAGTAATATCCAAAGCAGGAGGCTCTGCGGTACTGTCGGCCGGCAGTGAAATCTATACCAATCTCGAACGCGGAGTAATCGATGCAACCGAATGGATAGGCCCTTATCACGACTATATGATGGGGTTCTACAAGGTAGCCCGCCACTACTATTACCCCGGCTGGCATGAACCCGGTCCAAACCTTGAGTTCTTTATCAACAAGGGCGCTTTTTCACAACTCCCCTCCGACCTGCAGCAGATTGTCCGAAATGCCGCTGCGAGAGTACATCACTGGATGCTTTGCGAGTTTGATGCCCGGAACAATCTTTACCTTCAGAAACTCGTCAATGAGGAAAACGTGGACCTGAGACCGTTCCCTTCCGAAGTGCTCGAACAATTACGCTCCTATTCAGAAGAGGTTATCGAAGAAATTGTCAGCAACGACGCTCAGTGCAGAAAGGTTTACGATGCATATACCTTTTTTCGCAAACAGATAACGCCATGGGCTGATATTTCAGAAAAAATCTACTATACGAAAAATTTGTAACCCGAAATACAGCTTTGCTGAGCATGATCAGAAAGTCATGCCGCACTTGATGCGGCATCCATAAAAGGACTAGTAAGTCTATTTCACAGAGCAAGCGCGGGAATGACCGAAACAGATCAGCCAACACTACCTCTTGGACATTACTTCCGGCAACCAGGTAACCAGCTCGGGAAGCAGAATGATCAGCGCCAGCATGAAAAGCTGGATAATGATGAACGGTATGATCCCTCGGTAAAGATGACCGGTAGTCACCTCTTTAGGAGCAACGCCTTTGAGGTAGAAGAGTGAAAACCCGAAAGGAGGGGTGAGAAAAGAGGCCTGAAGGTTCATGGCAAGCAACACCCCAACCCATAGCAGATCCACACCGAAGGCTGCGAATATCGGCGCCACAACAGGAACGACAATGAAAATGATCTCTATGAAATCGATAAAAAAGCCTGCGATAAAGACCCCAACCATAACGATCGCCAGGAAAAGTTCAGGCTGAAAATTTGCCTGAACAATCATCTCGGAAAGATAGCGGTCCCCATGCATACCCCGGAACACAAGCGTGAATGCGCTTGCCCCTACAAGGATGATAAACACCATCGAGGTCAACCATGTGGTCTCCCGCATCACCGATTTCAAAACATCAAGGGAAAGCTTACGCTGCAACAGGGTCAGCAGCAAGGCACCGAATGCACCTATGGCGGCGGCTTCTGTTGGTGACGCGATCCCTGCAAAAATGGAACCGAGTACAACGATAACCAGCATAAAAGGAATAACGAAAGCCTCTACAATGGTTTTCCATGGCTTGTCACCTTTAAATGCCTGGATTTCAGCAACAGGTATGGCCGGCATCAGCTTTGGACGAAAAACACCAAGCCCGACAATATAAAGCAGATACAACGACACAAGAAGAAACCCGGGAACCATTGCACCGACAAACATATCACCAACCGAAACATTAAGGATGCTGCCCAGAAGAACCAGCACGATACTTGGAGGTATGATCTGGCCGAGGGTACCGGAAGCTGCTATCGTCCCGGTAGCAATTTCAGGGTCGTAGCCCCTTTTCAGCATGGCAGGAAGGCTCATCAGACCCATGGTAACAACCGTTGCACCCACAATACCTGTTGACGCCGCCAGCAACCCCCCGACAATAACCACAGAAACTGCCAGCCCTCCACGGAAACGACCGAAAAGCATCCCCATCGTTTCGAGGAGTTTCTCGGCGATCCCGGATTTTTCGAGCATGACGCCCATAAAAATAAACAGTGGCACCGCCAGGAGTACATAGTTCGTCATCGTTCCCCATATCCTGAGCGGCAGCAACGCAAAAAAATCTGTCCCGAAAGCCATAACACCGAAAATGACCGAAACCCCTCCGAGCGTCAATGCAACCGGATACCCAAGCAGCAGCAGCAGAAACACTGCGGCAAACATGATAAAAGGAAGTGCTTCCATCAATAGTTACTCTGTATCTGTTGTATCCGGCTTGCCCACTACGATGAGAATGGAACGAAAAATCTCTGCAATACCCTGCAGGAAAAAAAACAAAAAGCTGACGGGAATAGCAGCCTTGAGCACATACCGATAGGGAAGACCCCCTGGATCGGGTGACGACTCGAGAACAACAAAAGCATTGCCCACAAACGATCCTGAAGCAAACACGACAATCAGTGTAAAAGGAACCAGAAACATGACACCGCCGATAATGTTCACCAGTGCTTTTTGTTTTTCTGTCAATCGGGAATAGAACACGTCGACACGAACATGCTTGTTATGTTTGAGCGTATAGGGGGCTGCGAGAAGAAACAACAGAGCGAAAATATGCCATTCGAGTTCCTGAACGGCAACACTGCTCAAAGAAAGCACATAACGCGTGAAAACATCATAGACAACGACCAGGACCAGCAAGAGCGCCAGCCAACTGACGGCACGGCCCGAGCGCTCGGTCAGGGCATCGATTGCACGGATATAAGATTTGAGTAGCCGCTCGATCTGATGCTCGATTAAAGGGTGTCATAAAAAAAGCCGCTCGAAGCGGCCCGATAAAATACTATGTGCCCGAGAGGAGATTCGAACTCCTACACCTTTCGGCGCTACCCCCTCAAGATAGTGTGTCTACCAATTCCACCACTCGGGCTTTGCTAAAAAAACGGCACCCCTGAAGCACTGTACCGCTTTCGTGAGAATAGAAGGACTCGAACCTTCGACCCACTGCTTAAAAGGCAGTTGCTCTACCAACTGAGCTATATTCTCAACCGTACTCCTTTATACGACAGAACCTGACCCTCTCAACTACTTGTTCTGGTATCTCAAGCGCTTCTTGTGACGGTTTTTGCGGCGCATTTTTTTGCGCTTGTGCACCGCCATCTTATGACGTTTTCTTTTTTTCCCGCAAGGCATACGCTAATGACTTTACTCTTGTTTTAAAGGCCAACAATATACGATCAACACCCGTAAAATACAAACTTCCCGTTGAAAAAGGGAAACCGAAACGCCGGTAACACAATAAAAACCTACAGCCTTATGCCATAACATGAAAACCCCAAAGCCCAATATAACCTCATGACATTTCAGTTTTTTATCCGATGCCGACTGTCCGGCTCCTTTCAACAATGTCCTGAACTTGCCTACTGCCAACTGCAGACTGCCCACTGATTCTTCAGGCATTCATATACTTGAAGAACTCCCTGTTGTCCCTGGTTTCGACAATCTTTTCACGCATGAACTCCATACACTCGATCGGATTCTTGTCAGCAAGATATTTACGCAGAAGCCAGGTTCTGGAAAGTTCCTCCTGAGAAAACAGCAGTTCCTCCTTGCGGGTGCCGGAACGCAGAATATCTATGGCAGGGAAAATGCGCCGTTCAGACAGACGCCTGTCAAGAACAAGCTCCATATTTCCCGTCCCCTTGAACTCTTCAAAAATAACATCATCCATTCTCGAACCGGTATCCACAAGTGCAGTTGCTATGATGGTCAGGCTGCCGCCTTCTTCAATATTTCTTGCCGCGCCGAAAAACCTCTTCGGTTTTGTCAGTGCATTCGCATCGATACCGCCCGAAAGAATCTTGCCTGAATGAGGTATAATGGTATTATGAGCCCTTGCAAGCCGGGTTATCGAGTCAAGCAGAATAACAACATCCGTTCCTACTTCGACAAGACGCTTTGCCTTTTCAAGGACCATATCGGCAACCTGTACATGGCGCTCGGGATCTTCGTCAAACGTTGAACTCACCACTTCCGCCGGAACACTCCTTTGCATATCGGTCACCTCTTCAGGGCGTTCGTCAATCAGCAGGACGATAAGATATACTTCCGGATGGTTTTTAATAATCGCATTTGCAACCGTCTGCAGAAGCATGGTCTTACCGGTTTTTGGCTGTGCTACGATTAATCCTCTCTGCCCTTTACCGATAGGTGTGAAGATATCCATGATCCTGCCACAATACTCGTTCTGCGTGGTTTCAAGACTCAGACGTTCATGCGGAAAGAGCGGCGTAAGGTTGTCGAAAAACGGTCTTTCCCTTGTAATTTCGGGATCTTTGCCGTCAATCGTATTGATTTTCAACAAAGCAAAAAACCTCTCGCCTTCTTTCGGAGCACGAACCTGTCCGGACACCGTGTCACCGGTTCTCATGTTGAACCGCTTGATCTGTGAAGGGGAAACATAAATATCATCAGGTGAAGACAGGTAGTTGTAGTTGGCGGAACGAAGAAAACCGTACCCCTCCGGAATGACCTGAAGAACCCCCGTATTGACCATAACCTGGCCGTTTTCCGCGCTGCTTCCCTTCTGGGACTGTGCCTCGATAATCTTGTATATCAGTTCCTCTTTTCGTAATCCTGCTGTTACAACACCTAACTCCTTGGCTAAAGCATTCAACTCATGAACCTTCTTCTTCTGGAGCATGTTGATGTCCAGACCTTTAGTAACTGAATTGTTCGACATTATGATTTATTCATCTCTTGTTATGGTTACAAAAACACAGGGCTTGCCTGAAGCGGGTGGAAACAACGGAATGAAAACCGGGTATTACAATGGGTGCTGCTCATGGAAAAAGTGCTGCGATAGGCTATGACAGCCGGAAAAGAAGCTATAGATGGAAGTTGTATCGTTGATAATCGGCTATCCTCATGAATGCCTGATTCATCGGACAGCCACAACCATGAAACACGGAAGCATGATACCTGGTGCATGTGATGCTTCTAATATAAAATTTTTCCTGAAAAAAGCAGTCTGTATCTCTTTTAAGACAACAAGTGACAACCTCATGGCTGCCATCCTCGGGCCTGACCCGTGAAATCCGGACATCTATTTCACAGGTCTGGATCCATCTTTTACCGAATGTCGCTGTGGATGCTTGATCACCCTGTGCAATACTCATGAACAGCTTACAAAACCAGCACATTCAACAGTCCCAGCACTTCTCCTGCAAGATAAAATGAGCCGGTAATCAGCACAAGATCATCCTTTCCCGCAATGTCGCCGACAATGTCCAGCGCATCGCCGACTGTCGCCGCAACGGTAACCCGGAACCCCTCGCTCCTGCACAGTTCACCGAGCTCTGTTGCGGGCATTCCTCTTTCGGAAAGAAGATTGACTGTAATAACCTCCGGCGACAACGTTTTAAGGTTCCGGACAATTTCCCCTGCCTCCTTGTCGCGGACAAGCCCAAGCACAACAAAGACGTTACGGTAGGAACCCCGCAGCCTGCGGAGAGTCTCTGTGCTTTTTTCAATTCCGTCCGGATTATGCGCAACATCGAGCAGTATATCGGGCTGCCGGGACAAGCGTTCAAGCCTTGCCCTGTATCCGAACTCCTGCATCAAGAGCAAGCCCTTTCTGATTGCAGATTCATCTATCCCCGCATCAATTGCCGCCAAAACGGCAAGCGACAGGTTTGCCACATGAAAATCGCCTGTAACCGAAGCTTCGAGATTCCTGATGCATCTGTCGGGCGTCTTCAGTGAAAACCTGATATTGCCAACAACAGCCGAATGCAGAACACATTCAACCGTTTTCTGAAGTATCGTCACTTGTGCTCCGACAGCATGAGCACGATCAAGAATCTTCCCGAGCGCCTCCGGATCCTGAACCGCCGTATATACTCTGGCCCCTTTTTTTATTATTGCTGCTTTCTCAGCAGCTATATCCTCCACTGTCTCACCAAGCCAGCCGGTATGATCCCTGCTTATACTCGGTATAATGACATACCCGGCATCAACCACATTCGTGGCATCAAGCCTTCCTCCCATGCCGGTTTCAATGACCGATACCTCTGTCTGCATCGCACTGAAATACATAAATGCAATCGCTGTCGTGGCCTCGAAAAATGTAGCCTTACCCGCGATAATCTCATCTTTCAGTATTGTGCAGTATTCGGCAACCTGCGATTCGGGGATAATACCGCCATCGATACGAATGCGTTCGGTATATAAAACAAGATGTGGAGAGGTATATAAGCCCGTTCTATAGCCTGCGGCACTGCATATTGCAGCCAATGCGCAGGCAACGGCTCCTTTTCCGTTGGTACCGGCAATATGCATGACCGTTCCCAGGCGTTTCTGCGGCTCACCTGCCGTATGCAAAAGCCTGAAGACCCTCTCAAGTCCGGGCTTCATTCCGAACCGGTGAAGAGGAAAAAGAAAATCGATCGCTTCCTGATAATTCACGAACCTTGACCTAAAATGATTCCCTGAAAAGCCTGTCAGGGAGTTCGAATAGCAAGCAGTGATTCCCTTACCAGATCCTCGACCCGAGGGTTTCCGAGAGCTGCCTGTGATTCGACAACTGCTTTAAGAGCTGCAGATTTTGAAAACCCCAGCGTTACCAGAGCACTTACCGCATCATCGCGTGTGGAACTCAGAGATACACCGGAAGATGGTTTCGGGCGGCCGGGAGGATGCAGTTTCAGTATTCTATCCCGCAGTTCAAGAACAATTCTTGCCGCTGTTTTTTTCCCAACACCTGAAATCTCGAAGAGCCTCTCCGGCATGTTAGACACGATCGCTTCCTGTATCTCCTGAACCTGTAAACCTGAAAGAATAGCAAGCGCAAGCTTTGGTCCGACTCCTGAAATCGAGAGCAACAGCCTGAACAACTGGCGTTCCTCCTCATCAAAAAAGCCATACAATTGCATAAGGTCTTCTTTGACATGCAGATGTGCCAGAACCAGCACCCGTTCTCCTGGTTCAGGGAGCTGATGATAGGTAGCGGAAGAAACAAGAAGACGGTAGCCCACGCCTGCCACGTCTACGACAACTTCATCCGGAGAAGCTTCGATCAGCTCACCACGAAAATATGTAAACATTAAAATGTCTATGGATCCGGGCCGTCCACTGCCTGATTTACAGACACAAGACAGCGCCGGATATCAAAAAAGAAGAATCACAGTGCACACAAAAAAGAGGGGACAAACACAAAACTACTCTGCCTTCATAAAATGGTTCAGCATTCTGGAAAGCTGAGCTTTTTTTCGTGACGCCTTGTTAGGGTGAATATAGCGCTTAACCCCAAGTCTGTCAAGTTTCTGAATAGCTGAACGATATGCAGCTTCGACATCTCCCTTGTCGGCATTAGTGTCTATCAGCTTCTGAACATTCTTCAAAAGCACTTTCAGCTCTTTTTTTCTTGCCCGGTTTCTCTCGTTGCGTCTTGCGGACTGACGGAGTCTTTTTTCAGCTGACTTGTGTAATGGCATAAAACGTAACTCTTATAAACTACTGTTGCGATATCGGGACACGTCGAATAAACTGCAGTTGCCGAAAGCTTCTTTTGGCAATCCCTCGCTGTCCCTCAAATCAATTTTTAGATCAAAAGGCCTTAAATATAAAAAACAGTTGTTTTATTACAAAAGTCAAATCCCTCTTTCCTCTTTTCAGAGCGGTATACCGCCCGGCCCTGTGCGTTCAGGGACTTTTCACTATATTGCCTCAATTTCCGCAGTCAGCCACTTCAAACGTATTCAGAATAGCAACTGTGTTTCAGTTTTTACTCTGGCTGATTCAGCAGAATTTGAAAAAAAAATCTCGACAAAAAAGGACATCTCGACATCTCTATAACTGCCATACAACAACATTTACATCCCTCATGAGCTTAATGATCAGTGTGTCCGGCATTCGGGGTATTGTTGGAAAAAGCCTCACGCCCACGATCCTTTCGACGTTTGCACAGGCTTTCGCAACGTGGTTACGTACACAGCCCCCCCCTGAAAACGAAACAAGGCATGACGACCACCCGAAAGTCGTTATCGGGAGAGACACACGCCCGACCGGAAGCACTATTGCAACCCTCGTGAGTAGCGCAATGGCTCTTTGCGGGTGCAGGGTCATCGATCTTGGCATTGCCACAACACCAACCGTGGAAATTGCCACGGCCGCGGAACAGGCTGACGGCGGGATTATCGTCACTGCGTCGCATAACCCCGTTGAATGGAATGCGCTGAAGCTGCTCGACAGAACAGGTGAATTCCTCAATGAAGATGCGATTCAACAACTGCTCGAAATTTTCGAAAAAAAGCGGTTTACACTTGCCGGCTGGGAACAGGTGGGCTCAGTGGAACAGAAGCACGATTATGACAAGGAACATATCGAACGGATCCTTGAACTCCCGTATGTGGACACCCGGGGAATTGCGGCACAACGCTTCACTGTTTTGATCGATGCAGTTGAAGGAGCGGGATCGTCGATCGTGCCGGAACTGTGCCGACAACTTGGAGTTGAACAGATCGAGACCATATCCTGCAACGGTACAGGCATCTTCCCGAGAAACCCGGAACCCCTGGCAGAACACCTCACCGAGACGGTTGACGCCTTGAAAGAAAAACAGTGTGATTTTGCAATAGTTGTTGATCCTGATGTTGACCGGCTTGCACTGATATGCGAAGACGGCACCCTTTTCGGAGAAGAATATTCTCTGGTTGCCTGCGCCGATTTTTACCTGCGGCACAAACAGGGGTCTGTCGTGAATAATCTATCGAGCAGCCGGGCACTTCGGGATATCGCCGAAAAACACGGGCAGACATGTTTCAGCGCCAAAGTCGGCGAGGCAAATGTAACTGCCGTAATGAAAAAGCAGGGCGCTGTGATCGGTGGAGAAGGCAACGGCGGCATCATTCTTCCTGAACTGCATTACGGAAGAGATGCTCTCGCAGGAATAGCTCTCGTGCTCCAGGCGTTTACTGACTGGCGGGAAAAAGACATAAAAAACAAAACGCTCTCGGGTTTCAGAAAACAATTCCCGGATTATTTTATGGCAAAGTACAAGGTTCGGCTCGCGGACAAACCGGAAAATCTGGACGGCATATTTTCAGCAATTGCATCCGCACATCCTGAAGCAGCCGTAAGCACACTGGATGGGCTGAAACTGGATTTTGCCGAAGCGTGGGTACATATAAGACCCTCAAATACAGAACCTGTTCTCAGAATATACACCGAAGCGAGAAGCATGGAACACGCAGAAAAGCTTGCCGAAACATTCCGGCAGGAGATCGAATCAAGAATTGAAACCCTGTGACAGCACAAAAGCAGGTTTTATGAGTGACAGGAAAGAAACGGGAAAAGGTTTTCAGCAGCAGAAAGACGAACTGCTTTCAACCGGCAAAAAAAGTTCGGGTGACCGCTATATCATTTCACGCCTCCTGTCATATGTGAAGCCATACAAAGGTCTGCTCACCTGGGCAATCCTCATAACACTCGCAGGTTCAATCCTCGGACCGCTCCGGCCATATATTACCAAGCTGGCCATAGACGACTACATCGCGAAAGGAAATATCAACGGACTTGCGCTGATAAGCCTTGTGATGCTGGGCATAATACTGCTGGACGGGCTTAAGCAGTATGCTGCGACCTATCTCACACAGCTTATCGGTCAGAAAGCTGTTCTGAATCTGAGAATGGATATTTTCCGTCATCTGCAGAAACTGTCCATCCGGTTCTACGACCGAAATCCGGCAGGAAGGCTCATTACAAGGGCGACCAATGATGTCGAAGCGCTGAACGAGATGCTCTCGAGCGGTGTGGTAACGATTATCGGCGACATCATGCAGCTCCTGTTTATCGTGATTCTCATGTTCTTCATAGACTGGGAACTGACGCTCATTGTCCTGAGCATACTTCCTCTGATGATCTACGCTACGCTTACCTTCAAAAGCAGGGTTCGCAAGGCGTTTCAGGATGTGAGAGGGCATCTTGCGAGACTTAATTCCTTTTTTCAGGAGCACATCTCGGGCATAAACATCGTCCAGCTCTTTGACCGCGGCCAGAGCGAATACAAAAAGCATGTCTCTATTAACAAGGAGTACCGGGACGCCAATATCAAAACCGTTTTTTACTTTTCGATTTACTATCCGCTTATCGAACTGCTCAGTTCAATCGCTGCCGGACTGGTTATCTGGTATAGCGGCGTACGCATGCTGAAAGGAGATATTACTCTCGGCATTGTCATCTCCTTTGTGCAATATATCTGGCTTTTTTTCCGTCCTCTCCAGCACCTTTCCGACAGATTCAATATCCTCCAGACAGCTCTCGCAAGCTCAGACCGTGTCTTCAGGCTTCTCGAGGAAAAAGATACCGTTGAAGAACCCGAAAATCCTGAAACACTTGCATCATTCCGGAATGAAATCGCCTTTACAAATGTCTGGTTTGCCTACAACAACGACAACTGGATACTCAAAGACATCTCCTTCACGGTGAAACGCGGAGAAAAAATTGCTATTGTAGGGTCGACAGGAAGCGGCAAAACAACCATCATCAACGTTCTCTCGAAACTGTACGGCCAAAGGAAAGGCTCGATCACGATTGACGGCAAAGAGCTCTCCCGGATACCCGAGCAATCACTTCGAAAGGTTGTCGGCGTCGTGATGCAGGATGTGTTTCTCTTTTCAGGTACCATCAGGGAAAATCTCTCATTCGGAAAACCCGGTGTATCTGATGAAGAAATCCATAACGCGGCAAGGACCGTCGGTGCCGACCGGTTTATAGAAAAACTCCCCGGCGGCTATGAGTATGAGGTCAATGAAAACGGATCAGGGCTGTCCGCAGGGCAAAAACAGCTTGTTGCTTTTGTTCGTGCACTTCTTTACAATCCGGAGATACTCATTCTCGATGAAGCGACCAGTTCTGTTGATACGGAAACAGAACATCTCATAGAAGCCGCCACAGCAAACCTCATGAAAAACCGCACCTCCATTATTATTGCACACCGCCTCTCGACGGTACAGCATGCCGACAGGATTATCGTCATGCATAAAGGCATCATCAAGGAAAGCGGTTCCCACCAGCAGCTTCTCGCAGAAAAAGGACTCTACTACAAACTTTATCTCCTGCAACACCCGGAGAAGATACACCTGCGGACGGGGTAAAGGAGCAGCTTGTTGAGCTGCTGAATTGTTTGAGGCTATGCTGTGAACACTGACTAATCTTATTCTATATAGGTCCTATGGGTCCCATAAGTCTTATAGGACTTATACATAGTTAAGACCTCAATACCTGAATATTGCAGCAGCCCGCCCCCTCACAAACTGCTGTCGCGCAGGACTTGCACCGGCTCAAGTTTTGCCGCCCTGATTGAAGGAATGGTTGCGGCTATGGTACTGATAAGAACCGTCAGGAAAATGACAAACAAAAAATAAAGGGGCTTCCATGACATACTGAAACCACTTTTGGTCAGCAGACCCTGTGATGTTTCCAGCGGAATACTTGCAAGAAGGTTGATCGAGCCCGTTGCAAGAACTCCTCCGGAAAGAGCTCCGGCAAAACCTACGAAAAATCCTTCGAGAATAAACATACCGACAAGTGCACCCGCCGAAAAGCCGTAGGACTTCATGATTGCTATATCACGGCTTTTCTCAAAAACTGTTGTCACAAGAATATTCGCCACACCAAAACCGGACACCACACCGACAAAAGCAACGAGAGAAAAAACGATGAACCCGATCCGGTTAAACAGGGAAATAACACTCGCATTTTCTTCCTGCCACGTAACACTGTTGTAACCCGTAACCCGCTCAAGCTCACCTGCGAGCTGTTCGTTGGCCAAAGGGTCCCGCACCTTGAGCCCTATCCCTGAAACCTTGTCCGCAGGCAGATTCTCAAGAATCTGGCCGAATTTAAGCGAAACATAAACCGTATTGTCAACAGCGTTCACACCCGAAAAAAAAACACCTGCAACCTTGCACTGACGTGCCGGACCGGATGCGGGGACAACAGCCACCTCGTCATGTAACTCGAGCCCCATATCCATAGCAACCGTTCTTCCTACAAGAAGCGCATTGGGCGTTTTCTCAAAAAACTCGAGGTCGCCGGCAGTCAACCTGTCCTCAATGCCGCTGATCGCATTCTCCTTCTCTATCATCACCCCTTTTATTGATACCGGCTGATTGGTATTGCCTTTAATCACGATCACCCTGGATTCAACGTAGGGCGATACGGCAACGACCTCCCCGGCATAACTCTCCGAATCCAGAATGTTCTGGATCTGCCGATAGTTACGCACCTCTTTCCGCTCCTCTTTTTGTATATTTTCATCGACAAAAGCATAGCGTAACGATCCTGAATCGCTCAAGAGATCAACCGGCAAAAATGTTATGGGCTCTCCCTTGATCGTGATGTGCGGCGCGACATCGACAATCGTTTCAACAAAAGAATCCAGAAGCCCCCTTGTCAGTGAAATCGTTGTAATCAGTACCATGGTACTGACGGCAACACCGGCAATGGTAGTCAGTGCCTGTCTTCTGCGTCCGAAGAGGTGACGAAGTGCTATGGTAAAAAGAGTCCTGAACATGGATCGAGATGATTATACCGGCCAATACCCTGACCTTCGCTCAATTTAGGGAAATGTTTGTTGTGATATATTATTACATTGTAAGTTATACATTTTACACCTGTACGGGACAAACAAACCATCGTTATCGCCAGAAAACGGGATGAACGAAACTAAAACCATAACGGTAGACCGCAAGCAGAGCCATGTTGAAACCTGTCTTAACAAGAAAGTCGGTTTCGACGACAAAACAACGGGGTTCGAACACTATGAGTTTACGCACAACGCTGCTCCCGAAATAAATCACCGTGAAATAGACCTTTCTACAAGCATTTTCGGCTATCGGATATCGTACCCCTTTATGATATCCTCCATGACCGGCGGATACGATAAAGCCGAGCATCTGAACCGCTCATTTGCTGAAACTGCTGAAAAACTGAATATTCCTCTCGGGGTAGGCAGCATGCGCCAGGCACTTGAAAACTCATCATACAAAAAGAGCTTCAGTGTTGTTCGTCAATATGCCCCGTCTGTTCCCGTACTGGCAAACATCGGAGCACCCGAGGTGGCAAGCGGGCTCAGTGATCAAGAAATAGAAACCCTTATAGACATTGTTCGAGCGGACGGGCTGATTGTCCATCTGAACCCTGCCCAGGAGCTTTTCCAGCCGGAAGGAAATACAAATTACAAAAACTTCCTCAGGGAACTGCAGAGACTTACGCGAACCGTTGAGCTTCCGGTCATAGTCAAAGAGGTCGGCTGCGGCATTTCACCCGAAACAGCTCTTGCTCTTGCCGATGCCGGGGTTCAAGTCATCGATGTTGCCGGAGCCGGAGGGATCAGCTGGCAGAAGGTTGAAGAAGAGCGATATCTGCATCATTTTCAACATGAAAACAGGTTCAGCCCTTCTGCTCTGCGAGAACTGCTGAACTGGGGCATCCCGACCGCTCAATGCCTTACCGGCATTGCCGCGCTCAAAGAAGAAAAAAAGCAATACCGGCATATTGAAATCATTGCCTCAGGCGGTATTTCCAACGGTGTTGACATTGCAAAAGCAATTGCCCTCGGCGCTGAAATCTGCGCGTCAGCAGGCTTGATGCTCAAGGCTCTCCATGATTCCCGGCTTGAAGAAACCATTGTCACCTGGATGAACGACCTCAGGGCCGTGATGTTTCTCACGGGAGCAAAAGACATACAACAGCTGCAACAAACCCGCATTTCATTAAAAAAAGGATAGTGCCGTAATGAATATCAGTATAACCCTTGAACAGGTAGAACAGAAATACCAGCAGTATCACAAGCTTATCAATGATGCACTCGGCAACTGTTTCACCAAAAATACACCTGAAAGCCTCTATGAGCCTGCCCGGTATATTCTGGCAGGCAAAGGAAAAAGAATCCGTCCCTTTCTTACCCTTCTGGCTGCCGAAGCCGTATGCGGATCCAGCGCAAATGCTATAAATACCGCACTTGCCATCGAAATTCTCCATAATTTCACACTGGTTCATGACGACATTATGGATCAGGCCGACCTCCGCCATGGAAGACCGACAATTCACACGAAATGGGATTCTACAGCAGCCATCCTGTCAGGCGACATGATGATTGCGTTTGCCTATGAGTGTGCCCTGCAGACAAAAACCCCGCGGCACGACGAACTCGTCCACATTCTCAACGAGGCAAATATCACCATTTGTGAAGGACAGGCGATTGATATGGAGCTGGAACAACGCAAAGATGCCACTATCGCAGATTATCTCGACATGATTTCAAAAAAGACCGGGCGGCTTATTTCCGCATCCCTCGAGGCCGGCGGCATCGTCGGTGATGCCACCCCGGAGCAGCTTGAAAAGCTTACAATTTTCGGCAACAACATCGGACGCGCCTTTCAGGTACAGGATGACTGCCTCGATATTATGGCTGAAGACGGCAAATCCGGCAAAGTACCCGGTGGAGACGTGATCAATGGAAAAAAAACCTATCTGCTGCTCCGTTCTCTTGACCTGACAACCGGAACGGAGCGGGAATTACTGCAATCCGTTATCGACAACAAGGGCATTTCGCCTGACCGGGTACCCGAAATCAGAGGCATTTACGAACGGTGCGGAGTACTCGATGAGGCAAGGCAACTTGTTAATTCCGACACGGAAGAAGCTCTGTCCGCTGTTGACACCCTGCCCTATGAAGAGGGCCGGGAATATCTCAAAGGGTTCGCACTCAAACTCATGAAACGTGATTTCTGATGCGATCGTTCTTCTTGTCCTGTCACAGATTCCCGGACTGGGACCGGCAAGAATAAACACTCTCCGTAAACATATCGGCTGCTCCTCTGCGATCTTCGATGCCCGGGCGGAAGATCTGGCCCGTATTCCGGGTATCGGCACGAAACTCGCTGAAACCGTTACGGGGTTTTTGCGGAATTCCGGCCATTTTGACCAGGCAAAAACATTAGCCGAACGGCAGCTTTCCCTGCTTGAACAGTATGATGCAAACCTCATCACCATAGACGACCCCCGGTATCCTTTACTTCTCCGGGAGACCTACGATCCGCCACCGTATCTTTTCGTACGAGGCAATATAGAGTCTGCTCACGCACCCTGCATCTCCGTGGTCGGAACAAGAAAGGCAACACAGTACGGCAAGAAAGCTGTCGAACACATATGCAGCACACTGGCAGAAGAGGGTTTCACCATTGTCAGCGGACTTGCCTATGGCATTGATATGGCAGCCCACAAAACGGCTCTGGATAAAAAGGGCAAAACCATTGCAATTTTGGCAGGAGGAGTGGATAACCCACACACTGATCCTGCGGGCAAAATCTGGCCCCGCATCATCGAACAGGGTGCCATAGTATCAGAAGAGTGGATCGAAAGCACCATCACACCGGTAAAATTCCCTAAAAGAAATCGCCTTATCGCCGGCATGTCAAAGGGAACATTGATCGTTGAATCAGACCGAAAAGGGGGCGCTCTGATCACGGCGTCTTACGCTTTAGACCAGAACCGGGAGGTATTTGCCGTTCCAGGCAGTATCTTCTCACATACTTCCGCCGGAACAAACGCCCTGATTGAAAAAAGCCATGCAAAACTTGTCACATCGGCGGAAGAGATAATGGCTGAACTCTGCAGAGACCATCCCGGTTCCTGCCGTGCAGCACTCTCTGCTGAAAAAATAAAGCCGACACTTACCCCCGAAGAAAAAAGCGTATTTGATCATCTTGGTGAAGAATCAATCCATATAGATACTCTGGCCGAAAAAACAGCACTGGACCCGTCAGTGCTCCTTGTTTACCTGTTTGAGATGGAACTTAAGCAGATCGTAGAGCAAGAGCCCGGACAAATGTTCCGCAGAAATGCCTAAACAGAAAAAATAAGGGTATCATTTCAATCGAATAATCAGTGTTCCGGATTCCTGCACATGTTCCTGCGCCATTTGACGTCATACCGGTAGGCAGTAAAGAAAGCCCGTCACATCGTAAATACGGACATAGTTTTTTACAGCGGAATTATTACCTTTTGAAAACCGTAACAGGACGTATCACAGGGCATTATTCAACCAAACAAGAGATTTAACCATGAAAATGATGTTTAGAAATTCAGCGTTTACACCACTGTCCCACACGATGATCATAACCTTGATTCTGAGTCTGTTTGCCATCACCCCTTCTGCTCTGGCAGCTCCGGGCGACCAGAAAACAGGCGTAGTTGATGTCGCCAAGATTCTCAACCAGATGCCTGAAAAGCAGAAAGCCGAAAACATACTTAAAGCAACAGGCACCCAGTGGGAAAAAGGCCTTGATAATCTCAAAAAAGACTTTCAGAAAGTAGCTGCGAGTTATGAGAAACAGAAAAAATCCCTCTCGAAGACAGCAAGAGAACAGAAAGAAAAAGACCTTAGCCTGAAATATCAGAATATCCAGAAGTATCAGATGGAAAAATTCGGACCCGGCGGAGCTCTTGACAAAAAAAAGGCCGAGCTTTTCGCACCTATCCGTCAGAAAATTCTCACTGCCGTGCAGGCGATTGCCAAAAAAGAGGGTTTTTCTGTAATTATCGACAAACAGGCGATGGTATACGGAGACAAATCCGCTGACATCACGTTCAAGGTTATCAGCCAACTTAAATAATCCCCGATCGAGCGTTTCAAATTGACAATCGCTCTCTTCAGGATACAACCACAACGTCGCCTTTTGCTGCGTTTTATCAAGAGGATTTCCAGGTTCTGTTTTCTGATGTTCTGTATCAGCTGTGCCGGGCCGCAAACAGAAGAGCGCGCAGCTGATACCAGGTTTCTCGGTGAAGAACAACCGGTTCAGGAAAGCTGGAACGTCAACATGAAAATATTCAGGGATGACAGGATTCATGCCGTTGTAACAGCAGGTCATTTTGCAGAGTATAAAAAAAACGATATAATCACACGTCACCTTGACAACGACCTGAAAGTCACCTTTATTGACAGCAACGGAAATATTTCATCCACACTCACTGCTGTAAAAGGAACCATATACGATAATAACGATATGGAAGCGTTTGGCAATGTCGTCATAACTTCCGAAAATGCAACCACAATTAAAACCGACTATATAAAAAGGTTCGCAGACGAAAAAAAACTCTGGTCTGACAAATATGTCATCATTCAAAAACAGAATGAAACCATCAGAGGCTACGGCTTTGAGAGTGATGAGTCCCTGAAAAACTATACGATATTCAAAGCAAGCGGTGAATCAGATATTGAGCGGTAGTACCCGAGAACCGGAATCATAAATTTTTTCACTTTCGATGAGATTACATCTTTTAAAATCAAAAATTCACAACGCAGTTGTAACCAGTGGAGACCTTGAATACGAAGGGAGCATTACCATAGACAGCGAACTGCTTGAACTCGCAAATATGCTCCCTAATGAAAAAGTTCTCTGCGTCAACAATAACAACGGCACACGTTTCGAAACCTACATCATCGAAGGCAGGCCCGGGTCAAAGGAAATTCAGTTGAACGGTGCCGCTGCACGGTGTGCCCTTCCCGGAGATGAGATTATAATCATGACTTTTGCAGAAATAGATGCAGAAGAGGCCAAATCCTTTAAACCCATGATCCTTATCGTCGACAAGCACAATAATCCCAAGCGTCGGCATCTTGTCGGCGAGGAAGACAATCCATTGTAAGAAAGATTGTTTATTTGTTGAACTGTTGATCTCCTACTCAGTGAAACGATAAACGTAATCCGAAAAATATTTTGTGCTCGACAGCTTAAGCTACTTTTCTATTGTGACTTTTCACTTCTCACTTTTGACCCCCCTTATATGCCATTAGCAATCATTATCATGGCGGCCGGAAAGGGCACCAGAATGAAGTCTGACCTGGCTAAAGTACTGCACAAGGCGAACGGAAGGCCTGTTATCAAGTATGTTCTTGACAAATCCCAAACTCTCGGTCCGGAAAAAATTGTATTGATTGTCGGCCATCAGACAGACAAGGTAAAAGAAGCAACGAAAGACTACCCTGTCGAGTGGGCACTTCAGGAACCACAGCTCGGTACAGGCCATGCAATCATGCAGGCTGAAGAACCTCTTCGTTCCTTCCGGGGGGATATCCTTATTCTTTCGGGAGATGCTCCTCTCGTCAACATTGCAACGCTCAGGAATCTCATTGACAGTCACCGTATGGAGAATGCTGCTGCAACCGTGCTTACAGCTGAACTGAAAGATCCCTCGGGATACGGCAGAATTGTCCGCTCCGGGGAAAGCAATACCGTTTCGAGAATTGTTGAACATAAAGACGCCTCACCGCAGGAACTGCTTGTGTGTGAAATCAATTCCGGGATTTATGTATTCAGAGCGGAGATCCTTTTCAACGCCCTGAAAAAAATCACCGATAAGAACGCCCAAAATGAATATTACCTCACTGATGTCTTTTCTGTCTGTTTCGGGAACGGAGAGAAGGTCTGTGCAATGCAAACAGCAAATGCGGATGAAATCAAAGGCATCAACACTATTGAGCAGCTCAGGGAAGCTGAAGGGCTTCTATTGCAGGGTCTGTGATCCGGTTTGATTCTATCAGGCAAGCGGGCTGATGGACGAGACAGAAAAGTCCTGATCTTCCCCCGGGGAAATCGGTTTGAGACTTTTCTCCAGAAGAACCGCGACATCTCTACAAAGAGCGTCAACCTCCTGTCCCTTTTTCTGTAAAGACGCAAGCATCTCAGCAATTTCTTCGAGGCGACAACTGCACATGCCCAACCGGTCTTTTATCGCACCGAGAGCGGCTTTTTTTTCAGCCGGGTCAACGTCATCGCCAAACATTCCGGTGTTGTTGCGGCACTCGTTCACCTCCTTCCGAAGACCGGCTATCTCCTCCTCAATAACTACCGCGGCCTTTGTTATAGCTGTGGCACCCATAGCTGTAACCTTTTACTTTCTGCTTCTCCTGGTTTTTTTACCTGCACTTCCTTCGGCCATTTTCTTCCTGGTATGGGCAGCAAGATCACCAGGAGAACTGCTGTCAATCATCTCATCAGAAACATCGAGTTCTCTGGACTTCATCGAATAGAACTCGATAAGGTTTCCATCAGGATCCATTACGAAAAAGGCTCTTCCTTCCCTGCGCTGGGCCGGTCTGGTAACAAGGTGCACACCCAGCTCTTCCAGATAATCAGCCGTTTCATCAACTTCGGCATCGGAAGGAAGCCTGAAGCCAAAATGATCAACCCGAATGTCACGAGCCTCGGGAACACCCGGAGTTTCGGCTTTGACAAGGACAATCATATCGGACATCACCCTCAGGTAGGAAATATTGGCTCCGGCACGGAACTCAACTTTCATGCCGAGTACCCCTACATAGAACTCTTCTGCAACCCTCACGTCATTGACTCTGAGGGTAATCTGGTTAATCCCTGTCAGTTTCATTCTCTTCGTTATCCTCTGCTTTTACGACATCAACCTTCTCTTCAAGGGTATAATCATACTTGCTCTGAAGGAACTGGCTGATTGAACGTTGAGCGGTTTTCTGACGAGCTTCAAACTCAAGGCTGATTGCAACCTGTTCGGGAAAAACCTTGTCAGACTCCGACTCACTCGCCGGGTTGCGAATCATCTCCTTGTATGGGAGCAATTTCTCTTCAAGCTCCGCACGCTCCTCTTCATGAATTTCTTTTGCTCTTTTCGATATAGCTACTACCGTCTCATAAAGATTTTCGTGTCTTGCTCGCAGCTTGTTCAGATCGACTGGTTTAACGGACATAGGCTTGCATGCATTTATTGTTTTGAAAGAAATTCAATGATAACCGCTTCTATTTCATCCACTGCTCGGTCCAGATCGTCATTAACGACTTCCCGGTCAAAACGATGCGCAAAAGAAAGCTCAAACCCGGCTCTTTCAAGCCTCTCCCTTAATACCTCTTCATCCTCGCTATCCCTTTTCTGAAGCCTTTTTTTCAACTCTTCAAGAGAGGGGGGCTTGAGAAAAATCAATAGAGAACTATCCGGAAAACGCCCCTTGAGAGTCAAGGCACCCTTCACATCCAGATCAAACAGTAAATTTTTTCCGGCATGAACCGCCTCTTCTGTTTTATCCAGCAATGTCCCGTAAAAGCTACCAAAGAAGTGCTCATATTCAATAAATCCACCTCTTCTTATTTTTTCTTCAAACTCCTTGCCTGTCAGGTAATAATAATTCTTACCCTCCTGCTCTCCTTCACGCCTCTGACGGGTAGTAGCGGATACAGAAAAATCAAGGTCGTCAATGCGCTCCAGCACCTGTTTCGCAACAGTCGATTTTCCGGTACCGGACGGCGCCGAAAACACAATTAATTTCCCCGGATTATGACTCATTTAGCTTATGACTTATACATAGTGACGAGTAACAAGCAATACTGATCTCCGATACCGAATCCAACCGGGATATCCTTTGTATTCTTCCCAACTACTCAACAATCCAACAGCTTCCTATTCAATATTCTGAAGCTGTTCACGAATTTTTTCCAGCTCTTCCTTGATATGCACAACGTTCTGGGAAATCTCGGCATTCTGGGACTTTGAAGCGATGGTGTTTGCTTCTCTTAACTGCTCCTGCAAAAGAAAATTCAGTTTTCTTCCTGAGCCGCTCTCACCATTCATCAGTTCATCGATGAAGAACTTGTTATGACTCGCAAAGCGAATGCACTCCTCGGTGATATCCAGCTTATCGGACATCAGAACAAGCTCCATCTCGAGACGGTCCCTCCCGTATGTTACGTCATTGCCTGCGATGACAGCTATCTTTTCCGAAAGACGCCGACGAACGGCATCCACATTTTCACGGGACAGAACCTGAACTTCATCCAGCGTGGCATTGATCGATGCAATCCTCTGCATGAAGTCCTTGGCTAGCTCCTCTCCCTCCTGAAGCCGCATTTTCTTCATCCCCTCAATCGCCTGAAAAAGCACCTCCCTGACAAAAGGCCAGATTTCATCCGTTTTGTCAACAAGCGAGTTATCGGAATCGAATATTTCTGAAAAACGCAGGAAATGGTCCAGGCTGAGAGGAGCGTCAATCCCGGCCTCTTCACGGACAAGATCGAGAAGTTCTCGCAGTGCTCTTGTTTTTAACCGGTTGACGGTTATGGGCATCTGCTTTTCTTCATCCAGCTTTACCTGCACATACGCTGAGACCTTGCCTCTCTGCAAATATGACCGGATCTGTTCACGAACGTCAAGCTCATAGGAGGAAAACTGGCGGGGAAGTTTAACACTTATTTCGGCAAACCTGTTATTTACCGAGCGCACTTCCGCGACGACATGCACCCCGTCTTTCACACCTTCTGCACTACCAAAGCCTGTCATGCTTTCCAACATAGTCCTGCACTGTTAAATTCGTAAAGGAAAGATTTTCCCGAGATGTATCGAGATAGGATGAAAGCTATGGTCAACTTTTTATTTACGAAGATCCAGATCTGCGAGAACCTTGCGATAACGCTCGATATCTGTTTTCTTCAGGTACGCCAGCAAGCTTTTTCTTTTTCCGACAAGCTTGAGCAAACCATGACGGGAGTGCTTGTCTTTCGGATGAATTTTCAGATGCCCGGTCAGATCGCTGATACGTTTGCTGAAAAGCGCAATCTGAACTTCCGTCTGTCCGGTATTCTGCTCAGTTCCGCCAAACTCTTTGATAATATCTGTCTTGATTTCCTTTGTGACACTCATGACCTGTCATTTATTGTTTAGAATCGGAAGATCAATAATATAGTATTATTTCTGATAGTGCTCCACCATTTTTTTATCTTTCTTCAACTGTTCCTGTAACGCTTCAAACGTCGAGAACCGCATCTCGTCCCGCAACCTATCGAGCAGACGAAAGGTCAGTCTTTTACCGTACAGATCACCGGAGTGATCCAGAATATATGCCTCTACCACCGGCTCCGAATCCGTAGCAAGAGTAGGCCGAACCCCGATATTCATCATAGCCCTGAATTCCCTGCCGTCTACAACCGTCGTTGCAATATAAACACCAAATTTCGGCAGCAGCTTGTCAGAACTACCGATCCTGATGTTGACTGTCGGAAACCCGAGTTCCCTCCCCTTTTTTGCACCGTGCACCACTTCCCCGGAAATCAGATACGGAGAGCCGAGAAAAAGGTTTGCTTCGCTGATACGCCCTTCGCGAAGAAGCGCACGTATTCTCGTACTCGAAAAGTGTTCAGAGCTCAGGCGCACCTCATTGACGACATTGACCTCAAACCCGTACTGCCCGGCCATGCTGCATAAGGTATTCACCCCACCTTTCCTGTCACGCCCGAAACCATGGTCGTATCCTATAACGATGGTTTTTGACCCTATTCTGTCGAGCAAAACACGTTGAATAAATGACTCGGAACTTTGTGCAGCAAAAGAACTGTCAAATGTAACGACAAAAAGCCACTCAACCCCGAGACGTTCAATCAACATGGCTTTTTCTTCCAGCAGAGTCAAAAGCCTGAGATGTCCGGAGGGATCCTGGTTGACGACCTGCCGTGGATGCGGCTCAAATGTCACCACAACACTTCGAAGCCCCTGCACCGAAGCTCCTTCAACCATTTGACTGATTATACGGCGATGGCCTGCATGAACGCCATCATATGATCCAACAGTAACTGCGGAAGGCTCCTTTGGAAACGCTATCTCTTCGCCTGTATGGTAATCCGTAACCTTCGGATCCTGATATGTGACAATTCGCATAAACCCCTGCTTTGCTAATCTTTTGCTCCGCGAAGAATAACTTCTACAGTATCGGCAACACTTCTTGCGTCCGTTACGCAGAAATCGCCTATCGATATTCTTCTCAGGGAAACGAGATATCCCCCAACACCCAGCTTCTTCCCGAAATCGTGAGCCAGCACCCGGATATACGCCCCTTTGGAAACATCCATCCTGAAGTGGACAAAAGGAAGATCGAACGAGAGAACATCAAAGCTGTTGACACATATTTCACGAGCCTTTCTTTCCTCCACGTGCTCTCCTTTCCTTGCGAGCTTATAAAGTCGCTTCCCTTTATGCCATACTGCCGAATGCATGGGAGGCTTTTGCATATGCCTACCCTTGAAGGCGGCAGCAGCTTGATGTATTTCCACCGATGTAAGATGGTCAACACTGCATTTTCCGTACTCGGGTGTTTCTGAGTCGTGACTCTCTGTCATCACGCCGAGCTTTATCACCCCTTCATACACCTTGTCAAGCGCTTCGAGACCCGATATCTGTTTTGTTTTTTTACCGGTTGCGAGAATGAGCAGCCCACTTGCTCGAGGATCGAGTGTACCGCAATGTCCGACTTTCCGGCGCTGCCCCGCTACACTATAGGTATTGCGAATTTTTGCCACGACATCAAAAGAAGTCCAGTCCACCGGCTTGTCCACAAGTAGAAAATCCCCTGTATCATTTTCTGTCATCTCTTGTATTCCCGGGTTGATCGGCGCATTCTTTTTCATGTGCAACAAGTATTTCAATCATTCCTTCACCCGATACCTGCCCGGCACCGGTTTCCGGTTACAACTATCAAACCCCAAAGAGTCATGCCTCCCGTAAAAAATCCTTGTCGATTTCACAGGGCAGGCACGAAGATGACAGGAAGAAGGGGTATTCGCAAAACATCACTTCGATGAGCCGTCAAGAGCCTGTTTCAACAACTGCTCGATCCTGTTTGCCTGTTCAAACAAACGGTCTTCGTAAAACTCCAGTTCCGGTATGCGGCGAAACTGATGGCGTATCCTTGCGGAAAGCAGCTTGCGAATATATTTGATCTCATTCTGCAAGCGATTGACAGCTTCCTCCCGTTCCTTATCATCGCCAATAACGGAAACATACACCCTCGCTATACCAAGGTCATTGGTAACCTTTACGTTAACAACAGTCAAGAGCGGGCCGCTTCTCGGCAACTCCTTTTCGAAAATTGCACTCAGTTCTTTTTGCAGTAACGATGCGACCTTATCCGTACGAATCGACATGGTATGGGATATTCAAAGTTTTCTCTTCTTCTCAACAATCCGGTATGCCTCGACAATATCACCCACCTTGATATCGCTGTACCCCTTGAGATTCAATCCGCACTCATACCCTGCATCAACCTCCTTGACATCATCCTTGAAGCGTTTGAGTGAATCGAGCTCACCGTCGTAAATCTGAACCCCTTCACGAAGCAGGCGAACCTTGGAATCGCGAAAAACTTTTCCTTCGAGCATATAACAGCCGCCCACATTCCCTATTTTCGGCACTTTGAACACTTGACGTATCTCGAGTGAACCGATGCTCTCTTCATGAAGCTCAGGAGAAAGCATACCTTCGAGAGCCTGCTCGATGTCCTCTATCACGTGATAGATAACGCTGTAAAAACGTACATCCAGATCTTCCTTTTCTGCTAGTTTTTTAGCGTTGACATTGGGCCTGACTCTGAAACCGATAATGATAGCATCAGATGCTGCGGCAAGCAACACGTCCGTTTCAGTTATCTGACCGACTCCCTGGTGAATAATCTGTACCTTTACCTCCTCATTGTGGATCTTCATCAAACCGTCAGCAAGAGCCTGAATGGAGCCATCCGTATCAGCTTTGATGATGACACTCAGTTCCTTCATCAGCCCCTCTTTTATCTGTCTGGCAATGCTATCGAGTTTAACACGGGTACTGCGCCGGAATTCATGCTCACGGCGGATAATCTGGCGTTTCTGCGCAATTTCCCGCGCCTCCTTGTCGGAAAGCATGATTGTAAATTCATCACCTGACTGAGGAAGATCCTCAAAACCCAGCACACTGACAGGCTGCGAAGGTCCGGCTTCCCTGATTCTTTTGCCTCGTTCGTCCATGAGTGCCCGTACCCTTCCCATCGTATGTCCGGCCACAAAGGGATCTCCGACCTTCAGGAAACCTCGCTGAACGAGAACCGTTGAAACAACACCTTTTCCTTTATCGAGTTCCGCCTCAACGATAATTCCTCTTGCAGGAACATCTCTCGAAAAGTTTGCCTTCAGCTCTCTGATTTCTGCTTCCGTCAGCACTTTTTCCATGAGCTCGGCGATACCGGTACCCTGTTTGGCAGAAATTTCCTGGCACTGAAACTCACCGCCCCAGTCCTCGACAAGAACACCGGCCTCGGAAAGCTGTGCTCTTATTTTTTCAGGATTGGCATCCGGCTTGTCGATCTTGTTGATAGCAACGACGATCGGGACTTCCGCTGCTTTGGAATGGTTGATTGCCTCAATTGTCTGAGGCATGACACTGTCATCCGCCGAAACAACAAGAACGACAATATCCGTCACCTGGGCACCCCTGGCACGCATGGCAGTAAACGCCTCGTGACCAGGCGTATCGAGAAAGGTGATTTTACGATCTCCGTCGAGCGACACTTCGTACGCACCGATATGCTGCGTAATGCCGCCGGACTCTCCGGCAACAACGTTACTGCTTCGAATATAGTCCAGAAGAGAGGTCTTGCCATGATCCACATGCCCCATAATGGTAACAACCGGAGGCCTGATTTCCAGATCCTCATCGATATCCTCCGACTCTGTAATCTCTGTAGCTTCAACCTCTGAAACAAACTCCGCCTCAAATTCGAACTCGAGGGCAACCAACTCAATAGTTTCCTTGTCGAGTCGCTGATTGATCGTAACGAATTTACCCATTGTAAAACAATGCTGGATAATCTCCTTCGGAGTTATCCCCATAAGGTCAGCGAGTTCATGAGCAGTAGCAAACTCCGTAACCCTGACAATACTGCGTTCCGCCTCTTTTATCGCATCGGCCGCCTCCTGCTCTTTTTCACGCTCCATCTTGCGCATTTTACGGAACCGTTGTCTTGAAGCCCCGCCGCCGCTGCTTTCATCCATACCCGAGATAGTGCTGCGGATATTCTTTTCGATAGTCTTTTCATCAACCTCCGGCTTCTTTTTCTTCTTCCCCTTTTTCCGCTTTGACTGGCCGGATTCCTCCGTTGCCTTCTGCCCTCCTTCCGAGTCCTTTTTCACCGGTTTCTTGTCCGCAGCAGCCTTATCGTCATGACCCTGCTCTCCATCCTTGGCCGCAATATCAAACTCATCTTTCAGCTCATCAGCCTGCTCTTTAAACCGCTTTTTGCGTTTTTTCTTTTTCTTTTTGTCGGCGTCACCCCCTGTTCCGGAAGAACCATGAACATCAATCGTTCCTAAAACAGTAAGACCACCTATATTCTGAGGACTTTCAAAACTAATCTGTCCTTCTGTCACGCTTGCCTTGACCTCCGGAGAGACTTCATCTTTAGCGTTCACTGATTCTTCCTGTTCCGGGATTACCACAGGCTCTTCGGGCTTGAGAACTGTTTCCGGCATCACCGGCTCTTCCATAGCTTTTTCTTCCTGAACCGGCTCAGCAACGGGCAGTTCCGGCGGAGGATCTTTTTTGGGTTTGACAGGAACCCTTTCAGTAGGGCCACTGATACTCTCCCTCAGCTGTTGTTCTTTTTCATAGGTTTTTCTCGACTGCTCTTCAAGACGAGTCAATCTCTGCTGCTTCTCTTCGCGAATCTTTCGGGTTTCATCCACGAGTTTTTTCTCGTCACTGAACTCACTCAGGATCGAGTCACGCATAGGTCCCTTGACCATAGAAGATGTTGAGGCAACCTTTCCTCCCGCCTCCTTGACAAAATGCAGCACCTCCTGCGGGCTAACCTGCAGCTCTCTTGCAATATCACTTATCCGATATTTCATCTCCTTTCCCTCAGGGGACATACAACCTCCTCTGGATTTAGTAACCGATTACCCTGTCTGTTTATCAGCTGTTCTGCTCATCATCGCTGATACCTGCAGTATCTTCACCCTGCGAACTTCCATCATCCTCATCGATAATATCCTGCAAGTCCGCTTCATTAAATTGATCTTTTACCGTCTTGTAAATGTTATCCGCAATCTTTTTCCAATAACGCCTCTCGTCTTCGCTGAGCTTTCTCTCCCTCTGCTTTCCGACAGATGGTTTTCTGCCCCTGCCGAATATAGCCGACTCATCACTTTTTGAGGGACCGACCAGCGCCTCCTCAATCTTCTCAATATCAGCCTGGAGAACCTTTTTTGCGGTATCAAGCCCGCTATCGAGTAGCTGATAAATCATATCATCACCAAACTCTTCACGAAACTCGATGATATCGATATCGTTGGGATCCTCCATTGATTTGTCGATAACATCCCTGTACACATCTATCTCGTAACCTGTGAGCCGTTCCGCCAGATGAATATTGTTGCCGTTTTTACCGATGGCGTACTTGATCTGTTCAGGTTTAAGCATAACCCGTGCTTTACGGGTTTTCATATCTGCATGAACCGTCATGGGATCTATCTTGGCCGGCTGAAGTGAGCGCGCAATAAATATCTGAGGATCGTCGGTATAATATATAACATCGATATTTTCATTGTTCAGCTCCTTGACGATACTCTGGATACGCTTGCCTCTGTACCCGACACTTGCTCCTACCGGATCGATCCTTGAACTCGTTGACTCGACCGCCACTTTCGCACGTTCACCGGGCACCCGGGCAATCCCCTTTATAACAATAAGGCCGTCGAGAATTTCAGGAACTTCGCTTTCAAACAACTTGTAGAGAAAACGATCGTCAATCCTAGAGACAATGACCTTCATGGCCCCATCCGGCTTTTCCTTTTCGACGATTGTTCCGTCATCCTGCCTTACTTTCACTTTTTCCCTCTCTATACGCTTGACATAGAGTTTCATCCTCGGGGTCCGTCGAGGATTATCCTTTTTCATCATCTCCGATTTCGGCAGAACCAACTCGACACGATGGTCCTTGGAAGTGTTGTAGGTAAAAATAACCTCACTGGGCCGAACCTGATAGACCTCTCCTGCGACAACTTCCCCTACTTTCTCAAGACACTCCTCATACACAACCTGCCGTTCCAGATCACGCACCTTTTTCTGAACCGACTGCTTGATAATCTGTATTGATTTCCGAGT
>RRYU01003991.1_pt1 | contig 32986 bp, 30 predicted proteins | sample 2162651 | NCBI WGS metagenome assembly RRYU01 (sample SAMN10267283, study PRJNA491782) | microbial mat metagenome | isolation source: biomat in the production well | place: Japan: Minami-Kanto gas field, natural gas well KTG3 | collected 2017-06 | reverse complement strand
GAAGAAAATGTCGTCGCCGCCGCCGGCGTATCTTTTCGCATGTCACAGCAGGAGATTATCGAGCTGGCGCGCGGTGCCGGCTTTATCCCTACCCGACGGACGACGGAATATCAGCTTCTGGAGGAGTATTAAGCCTATGCTGCCATTACGTAAAAATATCGCTGCGATGGCCGGTTATGTTCCCGGTTTTCAACCCGACGGTCCGGGCTGGATCAAGCTGAACACCAATGAGAACCCGTATCCGCCATCGCCACAGGTGGTTGCGGCGATCTGGGAAGAATTGGGTGATGATGGTGGCGCATTACGCAAATACCCGGATGCCGGCAGCAAGGAAGCGCGCCAGGTGGCAGCAGAGCTCTACGGGGTTGATCCGTCCTGGGTGATTATGGCCAACGGCTCCGACGAACTGCTTAACAACCTGATTCGCGCCTTTGCGGCTGAAGGGGAGGAGATCGCCTATGTTCATCCCTCCTATTCCTATTATGCGACCCTGGCGGAAATTCAGGGGGCAAGGGTGCGGACTTTTGCCTTGTCAGATGATGGCCGGATCGACTTTCCTGATCGCTATGACGGCAAACTGTTTTTCCTCACCAGTCCCAATGCCCCGTTGGGCTGTGCCTTTGACAATGACACCATCGCTGACTTGGCGCGGCGCTGCAGCGGGATGTTGGTGGTCGATGAAGCTTATGTCGATTTCGCCCGCGAGTCAGCTCTGGAACTGGTCAACCACTTTGAGAATGTGGTCGTTACCCGCACCTTCTCAAAGAGTTACGGTCTGGCGGGGATGCGGCTGGGGCTGGCGGTGGCGCGCCCCGAAGCGGTGACGGCGCTGGACAAGATCCGTGATCACTATCATCTGGATCGTCTCGCCCTGGTGGCGGCAAGCGCAGCGTTGCAGGATCAGGACTATCTGCGCACCACGGTCGCAAGGATTTGCCGTAACCGAGATGAGATGCGTGACAAACTGATCAGCTGTGGTTACCGGGTGGTGCCATCACAAGCCAACTACCTGTTTGTCAGTCCTCCCGATGACAACGGCAAGCGTATTTATGACGCTCTCTATGCGGAAAAAATTCTGGTGCGTTATTTCTCCGATCCCCGCTTAAGCCACGGGGTACGTATTTCTATCGGAAACGAGGAGGAGATGGCGGCGACCCTGAAGGTGCTGGCCAACCTTGGTTGATAGAATTGTTGCGAATGAACCTGACGGCAACCGGATGGGTTTGAGTGAAACAAGTTTTGCCGGACAAGAGAACGCCCATCCGGTGGCAGAGTTCCCATCTCCAATGATGTTGAATAGCCGTTCTCCCGCTGATTTTGTCCGTGCCCTGCTTAACTGGTATCAGCAGCGGGGGCGCGATCTGCCCTGGCGCAACACCCGTGATCCCTACCGCATCTGGGTTTCCGAGATCATGCTGCAACAGACCACCGTAGCCACCGTGCTCGGGCGCTATGATCTGTTTCTTCAGCAATTTCCGACCCTGACTGATCTGGCAGCATCATCAGTAGAACAGGTGATCGATGCCTGGGCGGGTCTGGGGTACTACTCGCGGGCGCGCAACCTGCATGCTGCTGCCGGCCGGATTCAGTCAGATTATGGCGGAACTTTCCCGGCAGATCCTGAGGTCCTGCAGCAACTTCCCGGCATCGGCCGTTCCACTGCCGGGGCGATCGTTGCTATTGCTTATGATCGCCCCGCGCCGATTCTTGATGCCAACGTCCGTCGCGTGCTGTGTCGCCTGTTTGCTCTACAGCTGCCACCACGCGCTGCTAAGGCAGAAAAATTATTGTGGGCATGGGCTGAAAAGCTGACCCCGGAGCAGCAGGTTCATGATTATACGCAAGGAATGATGGATCTGGGGGCAATGATCTGTCTGCCGAGCAAACCGCAGTGTGAATCATGTCCGGTGAACCCTTTTTGTCTGGCGTACCAGCAGGGCCTGCAACAGGAGATTCCGTTAAAAACAACGAGAAAATCGGTACCTACCCGCTATCAGGCGGTTATGGTGCTGCAACGGCAGGGGCGGTTGCAGGTACGTCGGCGGCCGGTTGCTGGTTTTCTGGGTGGTTTGTGGGAGTTTCCGACCGTTGATCTGGAGCAGGTGACAGATGCCGATGTCCTGGTGCGCCAATGTCTGTCCCAGATGGGATTGACCGGTGATCCGGTTCCGGTCGGAACCAGTCATCATGTTTACAGCCATTTCAAACTCGAATTGCAGGTCTATCTGGTGGATTGTGAGGACAACTCGTTGATTGCGGAAACCATATCCCAGTGGAAAACCCATGAAGAACTGGACGGCTTGGCGCTGCATGGAGCGCACAAGAAGGTATTTGAGAAGGTTAAAGCTTGTAGTATGTGTTCAGCACAGGATCCCCGACCCGGCGCAAGGCCATAGCTGAATAGTCACGATCTGTAAAGGACATGACTGACAGAACATAAACGATAAGGACAACAAATCAATGTCATTACCCACAATTTTAACCACCACTAGCGAAGTGGTGGATTTTGCTGCCGAGCTTGCCGGGCATGAAACTATCGCCGTCGATCTCGAGGCCGATTCCATGCATAACTACCAGGAAAAGGTCTGCCTGCTGCAGTTTACCACCCCGCAGCAAACGATACTGATCGATCCGCTGGAGCTCCCTGATTTAGATTCACTCAAATCGATGTTTGCCAATCCTGATCAGCGGAAGATTTTTCATGCCGCCGATTATGATATCCGTTCCCTGGGGCGCGATTTTGATATTACCGTCAGGGGTTTGTTCGATACCATGATCAGTTGCCAGTTCCTTGGCGAGGAACGTTTTGGCCTGGCTGATGTGCTTAAAAAATATTTTGGCGTGGAACTGAATAAACGTTTTCAACGGGCCGACTGGTCGTTGCGTCCCCTGTCAGACGATATGATCCGCTATGCCGCCGAGGATACCCGTTATCTGCACGATCTTGCGCAATTGCTTGAAGATAAGCTGCGCGAAAAGGGGCGGCTCAAATGGGTCAAAGAGGAATGTGAGCTGCTTGAGCAGGTGCGCTTTTCTGCTCAGCAAGGGCCCTTGTTTTTGCGTTTCAAGGGGGCCGGGTCGCTTAACCCGCGTCAGCTGGCAGCGCTGGAAAATATGCTGGTATGGCGCGATGATGAAGCCCGGCGCCGCAATATTCCCCACTACAAGGTGCTGGGGAACAAGCCGCTGCTCGAACTGGCGCGGTTGCTGCCCGAGGGGCGCAACCAGCTGGAAGGGATAGATGGTCTGCCAGCACGCCTGGCGGGGCGCTATGGAGGTGCAATTCTGCAGCAGATAGGTCAGGGTCTGGAGTTGGTCGAAGAGCAATTGCCAAGCTATCCGCGCAGCGTCAGAAAAGAGGTCGATCCGGCGGTGGAAGGTCGTTTTAGCGCACTGAAAAAATGGCGGACAAGAATCGCAGCAGAATTACAGCTGGATCCCGGAGTGCTGATCAATAATGCCCTGCTCGAAGAACTGGCGCAGCGCAATCCACGCAGCTTGGAGGATCCGGCTATTGCTGAACTCCTGAAACGCTGGCAGCAACAGGTACTGGCTCCGGGGATTGTTGCGACATTACTGCGGAGTTAATCGCTGGGAAAGTAAGATATATTCCGTCAGCCGGATGGTCTGGTCATGCTGGCCGGATCAAGCAGGCGATCAAGAACCTCCTCGTCAACGCCATCTTCCAGGGCCAGTTCACGCAATGTCCGCCCGGTTTTGTGCGCCTGTTTTGCCAGCTCGGCGGAACGGTCGTAACCGATTTCCGGCACCAGGGCGGTGACCAGGGCCAGACTCTGTTCGAGCAAATCGCCACAGCGTTTTTCGTCGGCCTGCAGCCCCTGCAGGCATTTTTCGTCGAAAGCACGGATGGCATTGCTGAGCAGATCGATGCTCTGCAGCACGTTCCACCCCATCACCGGCATCATGACGTTCAATTCAAAATTTCCCGACAAGCCTCCGAGTGACACCGTGGCGTCGTTACCGATCACCTGGGCACACACCTGGATCAGGCTTTCCGCCATCACCGGGTTGATTTTTCCCGGCATGATCGAGCTGCCCGGCTGCACTGCCGGCAGAATCAGCTCGCCGATGCCACAGCGCGGGCCGCTGGCGAGAAAACGGATATCGTTGGCGATTTTAAACAGACTGACAGCGCAATCTTTGAGGCTGCTGCTGGTCGCTACCAGGGCATCCTTGGCCCCCTGCGCCTCAAAATGATTGCCCGCTTCACGAAACGGCAGACAGGTTTCGCGGGCAATGGCGGCAATGGTGGTAGCGGCAAATTGCGGATGGGTGTTGATGCCGGTGCCGACCGCGGTACCTCCCAGGGCCAGTTCATAGAGGCCGCTGGAGCTCGTTGCCAGGCGTTCCTGCGCCAGTTCTACCTGGCGGGCGTAACCGGAAAAGACCTGTCCCAGGCGGATCGGCGTCGCGTCCTGCAGATGGGTGCGGCCGATCTTGAGAATATCGTCAAACTTTTCTGCCTTGTCGTTCAAGTGCTGGAGAAATTGATCGAGCACCGGCAACAACTTGTGATGGAGTTCTTCCGAGCAGGCGATATGAATGGCGCTGGGGAACACATCATTACTCGACTGCCCCAGGTTGACCTGGTCGTTGGGGTGAATTGCTTTACGCCCCATCGCTTTGCCCAGCAGTTGGCCGGCACGGTGAGCGACCACCTCGTTGGCGTTCATATTGCTGCTGGTGCCTGAACCGGTCTGGAAAATATCAACGGGAAATTGCTCAAGGTGGCCACCGTTGGCAATTTCGTGCGCGGCATCGCGAATCGCCGCAGCGACATCCTGCGGCAACAGTCCGAGATCATGGTTGGTTGTCGCCGCATGTTTTTTAATCAGTCCCAGGGCACGGATCAAGGATGGAGGTAGTGGTTGACCGGAGATGGGAAAGTTGTCGATGGCACGAGCTGTTTGCGCGCCATACAGGGCTTCTTGCGGTACCTGCATCTCACCTAATGAATCCTGTTCAGTCCGGTATGTGGTCATGGTGCTATCCTTTCATTATGGAATATTTTATCAACCCCCGTGCTTAAGAATAGCCGAGTTGTCGTCAGAGTCAAAGGCGCTTTTCTTCACCCCGGTCATCGGCTATGATGCCCGCCATGGAAACCCTTGCCCTACTATTGATTCTGTTCTCCGCCCTGATGCATGCCCTCTGGAACCTGATGGTCAAACAGAGTCATGACAAGACCGTTTTCATCTGGTGGATGTTCCTCTGCTCGTGGCTGCTGATGAACCTGCTGATGGTCAGCCTTGATCTGTTTCCCCTATTGACGCCACGTTTGATTGCTCTGGCAGCGCTGGCCGCCTTCTGTTTTGTTTTATATCACTGGCTGGGCGGGTTTGCCTATCGCAAGGGGGATTTGTCCGTCACTTACCCGCTGGCTCAGACCGCCATGTTCTATGTCCCGATCTGGGGGGTGCTGTTTCTCGGGGAGCAGCTCAGTTCGCTGGGTCTTCTCGGAATAGCATTAATTGCTCTGGGTGCCTATTGTATTCAGTTGCGCGGCTTAGGGTTGCGAGATTTTTTATACCCCTTTACCCAGCTCGGCAATTCTTCGGTGCAGGCTGCACTGTTGGCCGGGCTGGTGTACTCCATTGGGGTGATTATTGACAAGGCCGGGGTTGACGGTTACTCCCCATTTGGTTTTACCTACGTGCTGGTGTTTTTTATGATTATTTACATGACCCTGAACCTTTTGCGTCCGCGCTACCGCGGTCGAATTCTGGGTGGTCGCCAGGAAAGTCCCTGGCTGCTGATCTGCTCCGGCCCGGTGATTCTGGCGTCGTTTCTGTCGTTTCGTTATGGACTGGTGCTGGCGCCGGTCAGCTACGCGGTGCCGGTGCGGCAGGTCAGTCTGTTGATCGGGGTATTGATTGGTCTGTTGTTTCTCGGGGAGTCGTTTGGCCGGATTCGTCTGACTTCTGTCGGGTTGATATTGGCAGGGGTTTTTTGCGTCTGGCAAGGATGATGTAAAGTAGGTAGCAGGGAGTGGAGAGTAGGAAGGAAAAGGCATGAAAAATATAGCGAATTTTCTGTTTGAAGTGGGAATGCTCAAGCGCACGCCGCGTACCGGTTTCCAGTTTCTTGGCTCGGGTGCCCAATCGGTGGCAGAACACAGCTTTCGCACGGCAATGATCGGTTATGCCCTGGCCCAGCTCGATGGCAAGGCCGATGTTGCGAGGGTGTTGCAGCTCTGCCTGTTTCATGACATTCCGGAAGCAAGAACCGGTGATCTGAATTACGTCAACAAGAAGTACGTTCAGATCGATGAGGAAAAAGCAGTCGAGGATCTTGCCCGAGAGCTCCCTTTTGGTGACGATTACCGAGCGACCCTGGTTGAATTTATTGCTCGTGAGAGCTACGAGGCGCAACTGGCCCATGATGCCGATCAGCTGGAGATGGTGCTGTCCCTGAAGGAGCATAAGGATCTGGGCAATCGCTATGCTGATGAATGGTACCCTTTTTCACGTTTGCGGCTAAAGACCGACATCGCCAAGGAGCTGGCGGAAACCATCTGGGAGACCGATTCGTCAAAGTGGTGGTTTGATGAGGATCATCAGTGGTGGGTAAACGGCCGTAACGGAAATTGACAGGGGCGCGTGAACGCTGCACGCCGTCTGCGGCGTTCCAGCTTGAATTCCATCCTCGACGTGGCGCGGCCACGCCTGTGGTGAAATCCTGCGCCGCGCCTTGCATCCGGCATACATCCTTCACGCTCGGTTGATAGTAAAAATAATGAAATCATTAAATTTCAATTTTCGTCCCTTATCTTGACCTTTTACGCTTCAAAGTGCTATTGACCTTGAGTACTGAACAAGATTGATCACAAGGAGAAAAGAATGCTTGATATTAGATATTTACGGGAAAATTTTGATGCGGCGCAGCAGGCATTGGCGCAGCGTGGCGGCAATATCGACCTGTCGGGATTTTTGGCCCTTGATCGGCAGCGACGTGAACTGCTTGGCGAGTCGGAAGGATTGAAGGCGGAGAAGAATAAAGTGTCCGAAATCATCGGGCGTACCAAAGATAAAAGTCAGGTGCAGGGAGAGATCGCCCGGATGAAGGAGGTCTCGGCCCGCGTCAAGGAACTCGATGATCAGCTGGCACAGGCAGAAGAAAGTCTGACTGAACTGCTGATGGGGGTGCCCAATATTCCTCATGAACTGGCACCCGTCGGGGCGTCGGAAGAAGATAATCCGGTGGTGCGCAGTTGGGGTGACAAGCCGCAATTCAGTTTTACTGCCAAAGCCCATTGGGATCTTGGTCCCGATCTCGGCATTCTAGACTTTGAACGTGCCGGAAAAATATCCGGGGCACGCTTTTGCCTGTCCACCGGTGCCGGAGCGCGGTTGGAGCGGGCGCTGATCAATTTTATGCTCGACCTGCATACCGACCAGCACGGTTATACTGAAACCCTGCCGCCGTTTCTGGTGAATCGCACCTCCATGACCGGGACCGGCCAGTTGCCCAAGTTTGAGGCCGATCTGTTTCATACTGAAGATGTCGATCTGTTCCTGATTCCGACAGCGGAAGTACCGGTGACCAACATCCATCGTGATGAGATCTTAAGTGAAAAGGATCTTCCTCTTAATTACACTGCTTATACCCCCTGTTTTCGCAAAGAGGCAGGGGCCCACGGTCGCGACACCCGCGGCCTGATCCGCCAGCATCAATTCAACAAGGTGGAACTGGTGAAGTTTACCCGCCCGGAAGATTCCGATGTCGAACTGGAAACCTTGTTGCAGCATGCGGAAAAGGTGTTGCAGCTGCTCAAATTGCCTTACCGGGTGGTTGACCTGTGTACCGGGGATATCGGATTTTCTGCGGCGCGGACCTTTGATATTGAAGTCTGGCTGCCGGGACAGGACAGCTACCGCGAAATCTCTTCCTGTTCCAATTTCCGCGACTTTCAGGCACGTCGGGCGGCGATCCGTTTTCGTCGCGAAGGCGCAAAAAAGCCGGAGCTGGTCCATACCCTCAACGGCTCCGGACTTGCCGTCGGACGTACCCTGGTGGCAATTCTGGAAAACTATCAGCAGGAGGATGGCTCGGTGACAATTCCTGAGGTTCTTATTCCCTATATGGGGGGATTGCAGAAGATTGTTGCAGCGGTGTAAGTTGATTGCCCGGACAGAATGAGGGGTTCTTTGTGCTTGCTTTTTACGCCAAGGTTGGTTACTGTTCCAGAGTTTTTCGCAAGAAACCAGCGATGAAACGGAGGAGTGGCCGAGTGGCTTAAGGCGGCGGTCTTGAAAACCGTTGAACGAAAGTTCCGTGGGTTCGAATCCTACCTCCTCCGCCAATTGTTGAGCACAACAGTTTGACCGGATTCGAAGCGGTAGCGAGCTGACTGAATGTCAGAAAAGCTAAGAAAAAACAGACCAGGTTGATTTGCGGAGAGGTGACCGAGAGGCCGATGGTGCTCGCCTGCTAAGCGAGTGTAGTGTATGCTACCGGGGGTTCGAATCCCCCCCTCTCCGCCAGTTATTTAGCACAAATGCTTCGGGGATTCGAAGCGAAGCGAACGCCGACTTAACTATTGACAAATTTCCAATTCTGGGCGATAAACTCATCTCTTTGCGCCTCTAGCTCAGCTGGATAGAGCGTCTGACTACGGATCAGAAGGCCGGGAGTTCGAATCTCTCGAGGCGCGCCATTAAAATCAAGGACCTGGCTGTAATAGCCAGGTCTTTTTTTACGCTTTTTTTGTCGCTGAGGTCCCATAGGTGGACTGTGGTTTCGTCGTCCTCCATTGTTGGCGGGGTCAATCTGTCAGCCCTATTTTGCGCGCCAGGTCCCATCGGCCTGTTCGATAAACCATCCGTTTTTAGCATTATCGCGCCAGGATGATGCAAAAATGTCCTGAACCTCGCCGGCCCGATCGGGAAAACCATTGGCGCGGGCAATTTCGGTATAGAGTCGCTGACGATCAGCATTCTCCTCATTCACTAGGCGATTAACCTCCCCTCTGGTCCGCAGATCAAGCCCCTCCGTTGTACGAACCTTGAGCAGGCCATCTGCGCCAATTCCGATATGTCCCGAATCAAGATAGGGAAAAAGGCGTTCAGAGCGCTGTTTCATGGTCTCTTTCACCGCCCGGATTTCCGGGGTGGTGACGTTGATGTCCTGGGCAGCATAAGCGGTGGTGGGGCCGCTCAACCAGTGCAGAAAGCTGCCGCGGTCTCCTGCTGGTGGTTGAGTTGCGGGATCTTGCGGAAGATTGCGTTCACCCCAGACCTCTTCAACAATTTTATCGGCGGCGCCGCGCAGTTCCTCTGCCGGGAAGTAGATGTTGATAGTGACACAGGCGGCAATAACCAGCAGCGGTAAGGTGAGTAACGAACGAATCATTTTTTTCATATTGTCTCTCCATCTCGGTTAACGAACAGGCTCCTATTATATCACGACAGGGCTGATGTGCCGGGGAAATCAGCGCGTTGCTGTGCGATCAATGCGCTCCAGGCGGCGCAGCATCTCGCGGAATGATACCCCTGTTCCCGGTGCCAGAATATTGATGCGGGGCGGTAATAAACCACCATCAACAAGGTGCAGGTCAGAATCGTTGCGGGCGGTTCCTTTGAGCACAAAAACATCGTTGCGCAGGGCACAGAACAGGCCGATTTTGCGGTAGCGATAAAAATCAATAAACTGATACACCCCGCGCGAAAGGGCAGCTGAAACCCCACCCTGACTGATAACCGTCAGGTTATTAAGGGCCTTGACGCTGATGCTGCGCTGCCCCTGATCACGGGTGGCGAGTTCAGCAACAAAAGCCGAAGGCACCTTGCCGAACAAACGCAGATCATGGATGTAGCCGTCAATAATGCCGTTGATCTCACCGAAGGCAAAGGTTCTGGTCAGTTGTTCCAGATCAATCCCGTTAAAGTCGATGTCGCCGGCAAAACTCCGATAGGAGGAGAAGATATCGCGGGCTCTCAGATTGCTGATCTGAATCGTTCCGCCAAAGACATCGATGTGCGCATCTCCAGCCGATTTGAGCAAGCCGCCATGATATTCAAACTCACCAAGATCAGCGGTCAGGCTGCCCTGCATGAGTGGCAGTTTCAGTGACCGGGTGAATTTCTGCAGATCGATATGATCGATAAGAGTGTGACCCCTGACTGATAAGTCGTTGGAATCAAGACCAATGCTGAGGTTTTCAAGCAGGATCTGGCCGTCGGCCAGCTTCAGTTTCCAGGGATCAATAAAGGTCAGGCGATTGGTTGTTGATGTAAGGGTTAGATTGTTGCCAGCGCTGATCACAGGCCCGGCCTGAAGTTGCTTGAAGGTCACCAGCCCGATGCGTGCAGCCCCTGCACTCCCGTTGCTGGAAGATAAGGCAAAGGGGATTTCTCCAGACAGATCGACCAGCCTGATCTTGGCAGTCTGCTGATTCAACCCGAGGGCTTCGGGATAAAGGGTACCAGCCATATCCCAGCCGCCAGGTCCCCAAGCCCCATCAGCGACAGCTGTCAGGGCGCCGCTTATATCAAGTTGTTTCAGCTCGGGAAACAGGGGCGCCAGTAACGGCCGCAGGTGCAGGTTAAAACCCTTTTCCAGTTGGGGGAACAGCAGTTCAGCATGAAATTTCAGCGTGTCGGACTGCCCGCTTCCATGTCCTTTGAACTGACCAATGGCGGGTAAAGAAATTGTGATCTCGTCGACTTGCAGGGACCTAACAGGGTTACTCCAGGCGGCTTTCAGATCAAAATCCATGGGCAGCTGTGACAGGTCGCCGTAAAAAGAATGAATCAATGCCTCCTGCACCCGGGCAGAGCCCTTCAGGCTGGAATGCAACCGTTGTTGCCTTGTGTCCCATTTTACTGAGCCGGTCAGGTCAAGGGAGCCTCCGGCCAGTGCGCTCATATCATCGGCGGAGAGATATTCGAGGTTATCGATCTTCAGGGACGCGATGTCCAGTTGCAGTGCCTGTCCGTGCCAGCGCGCAGCACCTTGCAGTGTTGCGACAGGAATCGCTGCTCCATGTCCTGTCATTGCCGACTCTATGCTTAAATCTGACAAAACCAGTTGCTTCTGGTGCCAGAGCAACTGGCTGCTGATGTGGCTCGCTCCGAAGTCAAAACCGGCAGTCTGAAGTCCTTCACCGCTGAGATTAAAATGTCCCTGGACCCTCCCTGCCGCAGGGTTCAGCTGCATCTGTCCGGCGACCCATCCTTTTTTCCCAACCAGGTGCGGCCAAAGGGACGGGGGGACCATGTCGGCCAGAGAACTTACTGGCGTGCGGTGCAGCTGTGCAACCAGCTGTTCAGAATTGCCATCCAATGTCAGCAGAGGAGTTCCCGCCCGCTCAAGGTTGAGGTTGCCGGCCAGGGCATCAAGAGGTCCCTTCACCTCAAAGTTGCCACGAAATGGCGATAGATTCACAGTCGCGGTGCCGACTGAAGGTGGCGGTCCGAGTCCATGGAATTCGCCGCTCAGTTCCAGAAACTGTTCCAGCCATTCGGCTTGTGCTGTCCATTCAAGACCACCGCTGACCGGTAGAGATTGTTCTTGCCCTGCGATCTTTGGTATCCGCGCCAGATCAAGGAATGTCCCTTGCGCCGTGGCACCCACATGCCCATCCGTTCCCTGTACAGTAAAAGATACGGGGGAGCCTTCCGCCAGCCGAGCTTCTCCTGTGGCGCACCAATGATCCGGATCGCCGGAAACCGTCAGAAGCACATTGTTCAGCTGGGCCCGAACGTCATTTTTTGTTAATTGTATAGTGTCAAGGCTAAGTTGCCCATGTGCCTGTCCTGAACGGATTTCCACCCCCAGACGTAAGTTCTGCACAGAAAAATCGACGTCAGGCGGCAGGCGCTGTTGCATTCCGCCAAGGGCCAACCAGGGATCCAGTTGTGACCGGTCAAACTGAGTCAGCACCAGTTCGCCTCCCGCCACCAGTCCGTCAGCTGCAGGGCGCAGGATTAAGGGTGCGGTGAGCAGTGAGCGACCATCGAGGTTAAATTCATCAAGTTGTAGTTCGGGCTTGGTATCCCATTGCAATTGACCGCTGGTCGACAGCTTGAGTGGTGCCTCCCCTTGCACGCTCAACGACAGGTGAAAAATTCCCGATGGAGCATCATGCAGTTTGAATTCAATGGCGCGCACTGCAACGGTCTGATTCGTCAACTCAAGGTCGAGACGGCCGCTGTTAACGGTCAACAGGTCGATGCTGATCGGTGGTTTTCGCCAGCTGATGGGGGCAGAACTGTCCTCTCCGGAAGCAAGCACTGGTTTGAGATAAATTTCTGGTTGTTCCACCTGCAAGGTGCTGAGCCGCCCGCTCAATAGCTTTCCGAGAGTAAAATCCAGGATCAGGCCGGGCACCCTCACGCGATAGAGATCGGTACGATCTACTGTTATTCCCCCCACACGGAGTTGCCCACTGTTCAGCGCAAGCTGCTCAATTGTGACCTGTGCCTCAAATGTTGTAGCGAGAAATTGCTCAAGGCGAGGTTTGGCAAGGTTGTTCAACAGGGGGGTGCGATATTGCCACAAAGCAAATATCATGATCACCAAAAACAGGGCCATGGCAGAAACAATCAATCCTGCAATCCTCAGGCATTGCCGGACCCGACTTTGCCCTCGCTTGTGCTGAGGTGATGTCATCTGCTCTGCGCCTTTACTTTTGCCCTGTTATTGCTGCTACGCTATCTATTCTTAATCATAACAAAAAGCTCAGGGAAACTATGGAAGAATTCATCTGGAAATTCTGACCATGATCCGCTATGCATACAGATCTGTTATTGTGGCCCTTTATTCCTCACTGGAGTTTTTATGATTCCGCAAAAGTACGAGTTTTTTGTTTTTACCTTTCTGATGTCCCTGTTTATGTCGTTCTTGATGTCGGGTGTGATTACCTTTATTAATATGGGGTTGGTTGAAGGATTTGTCAGGCTGTGGCTCGAAGCTTTCATCAAGGCATTTGTGATCGCCTATCCGACGATTATGGTGGTTGTGCCTCAGGTTCGCCGCATCGTCAAGGTGGTGGTCCGCCAGGGGTAAAAGTCGTTACCATCGATCAATCAGGAGTCTGAGGCGATCATCTCGGCGGCACGTTGCAGCGCATCATTTCAACCCTTGGCTTTCCCTTTTTAAAATCCATCCCCCTGCCCTCCTAGCCAGTAGCCGTTGTGAGATTTGTTGTTTGAGTATATTGCGTTATAGTTGAAGTTTCACGCTTTTTAAGGTGTTAGATGTCACTCTACCGCATGGCATCAGAATTAATCAGCAGATATGGAGGTTGGAAGATGAATAGGGCAAACGCATTCAAGAAGGATAAGAAGGCGCAACTGTACCGCATGGTGATGGAGGACCACCTGTGCCCATTTGGTCTGAAAAGCAAGGATCTGTTGGAGCGTCGTGGAATCGAAGTTGAGGATCATCACTTGACCTCTCGTCAGGAAACGGACGCTTTTATGGAAAAGCACGGCGTCAAGACGACACCTCAAACCTTTATCGATGGCGAACGTATTGGCGGCTACGACGAATTGCGAGAGTATTTTGGGCTGGACGCTGCCGATGAGAGCAAGGATACTTATGAACCGGTTATCGCCCTTTTCGCCACGGCACTGCTGATGGGATTGGCGGTCAGTTGGACGGCGACTGGAACGCTTCTGAGTATCAGACTGCCGGAATATTTCGTGGCCATTGCCATGTGTCTGCTGGGCCTTCAGAAACTCAAAGACGTGGAAAGCTTCAGTACCATGTTTCTTAACTACGATCTGCTGGCGCAGCGTTACGTGCGCTATGGCTATGTCTATCCGTACGCTGAGACGATCGCGGGAATTTTGATGCTGGCCGGCGCACTTATCTGGCTGGCGGCGCCCCTGGCCCTGTTTATTGGTAGCGTGGGGGCGTTTTCGGTGTTTAAGGCGGTATATATCGACAAGCGTGAGCTTAAGTGTGCCTGCGTCGGCGGCGATAGTAACGTGCCACTGGGTTTTGTGTCGCTAACTGAAAATCTTATCATGGTCGGCATGGGGCTATGGATGTTTTTTCGTTCCTATGTGTTTTAATATGAAACGCAGTTCGAATTAACAAACTTATTTTCACAGCAAGAGGAGAACTGATGGCGAGAAATAAAAGCCTGCGTACTACCTGTGAACGATTTTTAAATGATGCTTTTGACCTGCTTGATGTTTCTTCAGAAATGCGGCAGATGATGCGTAGCCCCTATCGAGAAGTCCGTTTCGAACTGCCGTTGAAACGCGATGATGGCACCTTCAGACTGTACTATGGTTATCGGGTCCAGCACAATCAGAGCAGGGGGCCATTTAAAGGGGGATTGCGCTATCATCCTGATGTTGATCTGGAGCACTTTATCGCCCTTGCTGAGGTAATGACCTGGAAAACAAGTCTTTTTGATCTTCCCTTCGGCGGCGCCAAGGGTGGAATCAACTGCAATCCAGCGGAGTTGTCGGATAAAGAGCTGGAAACATTGACCAAGCAGTATGTCCGGCGCATGTTAACCTTGATGGGGTCCGATCGTGATATTCCGGCCCCGGACATGGGGACGGGACCAAAAGAGATGGCGTGGATTCTCGACGAATGTGCTCACAATGGTGGTTTTAATCCGGCTGTTGTGACCGGCAAACCGCTGGAATTAAGTGGAGCCGCCGGGCGCCTTGAGGCGACTGGTTTTGGGGTTGCTCTGATGGCTGCCAAGGGCGCCATAGCCCAGGGGATTGAGATAGAAGGGGCAAGGGTTGCCATTCAGGGGATGGGTAATGTTGGTGAGTATGCTGCCCGGTTTTTAGCAGATCGCGGCGCCAGGGTCGTGGCGCTGTCCAATTCCAGCAGCGGCCTGTATCAGCAAAACGGGCTTGATGTTGATAGGCTTTTCGGGGAGGTTAACCAATCGAAGAGTAAGAAAAAATCGATTGACGATATCACCGGCGACTTTGACACGATCAGTAACAAAGAACTGTTGCAGCTCAAGGTGGATATTCTGATTCCAGCGGCTGTCAGTGGAGTTATTCACGGGGACAACGTGGACAAGCTCCAGACGAAACTGATTGTTGAGGCAGCCAATATTCCCGTCAGTTGTTGTGCTGTTGATGCTCTGGAGGAGCGTCAAATACCCGTTGTTCCCGATATTCTGGCAAATTCCGGCGGGGTAACGGCTTCCTATTTTGAATGGGTGCAAAATCGCCAGCGTGACCAATGGAGCAGAAAAAAGGTGATGAAAAAGTTGGAAGAACGGCTGAATCAGGGATGGAGCATGGTTGAAGATAAGGCTGCCCGAGAAGGCTTAAACTACCGCCAGGCTGCCTATGTTATCGCCCTGCAACGGGTGATAAAAGCCGTCGACCTGCGGGGGTTTTAGCAGTCGGGCAAACATAATGACGATATCGCTCCTGAACAACAAGAAACAACCATAACGTTGAAAAGCTTTCCGTGCAGTTGTTCTGCTGTTAGTATGATCAGACTGTTCAGCTGATTGGTAACCTGAAGCAGATGGTGATGTTGCCTTTAAATGGGAAGTGAAAATATCGATGAATGATCACAAATCAAAACCAGCGCCCGCTGACACCTCCCTGCAAAAATCAAAAGACAACCAATCGATTGAATGGGTCTACCAGAATGTCATGGAGTACCTTGATGTTGGCATCATCGTGCTTGACCTGCTGGAAAATCGCGTTGTTTATCAGAATGCCAGTGCCATTGCTTTGCTGACAGATGAAGTGGATCCGCTCAATTGTGAGGCAATCTGTCACCTGTTGCTGCCGCAGGAAAACGGTTTTACCAGAATTGAGGGGTTAGAAGGTCAGCAGACCACTCTTTTCGGCAATCGTATGATGGGTTATTCCGTGTATACCATTGCTGAACGTACCTGTTTCATCATGCTACGCGATATTACGGACAAAATGCGTCTGATGTCGATTGCCGAAGCTGTCAATACCATGGATAACATCGGCTATACCTTTTCCGGTATTCGCCATGAAATCGGTAATCCGATCAACTCGATTAAAATGACCATGAGTGTATTGCGGCGCAACCTGGACAGATTCCCGTCCGACGTTGTTCACGAGTATATTGATCGTACCATCAGCGAGATCGGCCGGGTCGAATATCTGCTTAAATCCTTGAAGAATTTCAGTATGTTTGAGATTCCTGAAATCAAACCCCTCGATCTTCTGGTATTTATAGATAAATTTGTTCAGCTGGTGGAGTCCGGTCTGGATAAGGAGGCAATTCGTTTGCAGTTGGAGATACCGATTGATTCGGTGTGGGTGGCAGCTGATGCCCGCGCTCTACAGCAGGCGATGCTGAATCTGCTGACCAACGCTACTGCAGCCATGGATGGTCAATCTGACCCTTTACTGGTCATCAGTGTGCAAAGACGCGCTGAGTTTGTTACGGTAAAGGTCCGAGACAATGGGCGTGGAATCTCCAGGGAGGATCAGCAGCATCTCTTTAAGCCTTTTTATACCACCAAGGTTTCAGGTACCGGATTGGGATTGGTGATCACCCGCAAGCTGCTGGCACAGATGGGTTGTAGTATCGAAATCTTCAGCAACGAAGGGTCGGGAACCACTGTCAGTATTTATCTGCCCTGGGCCAAGGAGAAGGCAGATGCTCGCTAACCATTCGACCCTGCTGATTGTTGATGATGATCAACTGTTTAACGATGTGCTGTGCGATGATTTGCGCTCTTCCGGGATTGCCGTTCTGCAGGCCTTCAGTGGGGAAGAAGGGCTGCGGATCCTCCGGGAAAAGCGGGTGGATGCCGTGCTGCTTGATCAGAAGCTCCCCGATGGTGAAGGCATAGATTTTTGTTCGGCATTTCTGGCTCATAATGATCAGGTAAAAATTATTTTTGCGACCGCCTATCCTGAGTTCAGCCTGGCCGTACAGGCGATCAAAGCCGGAGCCTATGATTATTTGTCCAAACCCTTTGAGCTGGAGGATTTACACCTGACGCTGCAGCGGGCGCTGAAAACCCGTGAGCTGGAGCGGATAGAGGAATTGCAGAGGTTCAGACGCGGGCGGGAAAGCAAAGCAGCCCTTTTTGTCGGCAGTCAGGACGGTTTTGCCGAGGTTGACCGTCTGGTGGATCTGGCAGCAGCGGAAAAAGTGCCGGTATTAATTACCGGTGAGACGGGAACGGGAAAAAATGTTGTAGCTGCTGCTATTCATTATCGTAGTCCCTTGCACGAAGGTCCTTTGGTCGGTATCAACTGCGCGGCACTGCCTGAATCCCTCATTGAATCGGAATTGTTTGGCACGGAAAAGGGGGCTTTTACCGGGGCGACCAGTAGTCGCAAAGGCCTCATTGAAATGGCTGATGGCGGCACCCTGCTTCTTGATGAAATCGGCGAAATGCCTCTGCATTTACAGAGCAAGCTGCTTGGTGTGCTTGAAGACAAAAAAGTCCGCCGTTTAGGCGGTAGTGTTTCACGGCAGGTGGATGTGCGCATCATCGCCGCAACCAACCGTAATTTGTCCCAGGCAATGAAAGAACAGCTTTTTCGAGAAGACCTCTATTATCGCCTGAACGTTCTCCATATCGATTTGCCCCCGTTGCGTAGGCATTCCCAGGACATCCCCGCCCTCTGTGATCACTTTTTGATTGAAATTGGTCGTGGGCGGAATTTTTCCGTAACGGATGATGAATTGCAGCGGCTGATGGCTTACGAATGGCCCGGCAATGTCCGGGAGTTGCGCAATGTGATTGAGCGGGCGGTCATTCTTCAGAATAATGGCATTATCAGTCCTTCACAACTGATCAGCCAAACGTCACGGCAACCTTCAGATCCGGCTTTGCCTCGACAGGTATTGCCATTGGCTGAAGTAGAAAAAATGCATATAGAATCAGCCCTCAGACAATTGGATGGCAATTTAACCCGTACTGCCAGGACTCTGGGTATCGGGTTGTCCACCCTCAAGCGTAAAATAAAAAGGTATTCACTCAATTAGCCTGTTCATTCTGACCCGGTCAAAATGAACAGGCCGATCAGTTTGACCGGGTATTTCAAGTTTTTTCATCCTTCCTCTTTATCCTTTTTTCTTTTTAAAGCCTGTACGACTGGAAAGCTTGGCTTTTTTGTGGCCTGGCATGGTCGTTGCTGTTATTGCAATGAGAGGAGTATTCCATGAAAAATGTTCTTATTGCTGACGATGAAAGACCTTTCCTGCTCAGCCTGAAAGATGGTCTCAAGGAACACGCAGACAATTTTAACGTGACGACTGCAGAAAATGGTGCCGAAGCCGTCTCCATCCTCCAGCACCAGTCTATCGATTTGCTGGTTACCGACTTGAAAATGCCAACAATGGATGGTTTTGAACTGCTCGCCCACTTGTCACGACATTATCCGACAGTACCGGTCATTGTGATGACGGCTTTTGGTACCCAGGAAATAGAAGAGCGATTGAACCGCTTTGACAATTTTCACTATATCGAAAAGCCTCTTGATATTGAACATCTTGCCAATGCTATCTACAAGGCGCTGGGCGATGCCTCGCGCAGCTTTATTCGCGGGATCAATCTGGCGACATTTCTGCAGTTGATACAGATGGAAGGAAAAACATGTACGTTGAAGATCAACTCAACTCAAGGAAGTGGTCTGCTACATATCAAAAAAGGGCAGCTCTATGCCGCAGAGACCAAGACGGCCAGAGGTGAGAAAGCCGCCCATGAGATCATTTTCTGGGGCAATCCGGAAATTGAAATGGAGCCGGTCTGCCGACCTAAAGAGCGTGAAATTGACACCCCCATTGAATTTATCCTGCTCGAGGCTTTCCGCATCGAAGACGAACGGCGAGAAACCCAGAAGCATGGCCATTCACCGGAATTAGAGAAAATATCTGATGCCGTAGTCGGTCAGACACCAAAGGAGGCTTCGGTCATGGATCACCCCCAGCAATCCATCGCTTCATCCGACAAAACGTCTGCCAGCGGTCATTTAAAACTGCGTGATTTTATTCAGAAGCTTGCGGCGGTTAAGGCTTACGCGTTGTTCGATGAGCGTGACCATCTGCTCGAGCGTTTCGACCAGGAGGGCAGTTTTGATGGGCTCGTACCATCTCTTTACCTGCTTCCTGGACAGGGCATTGGCGCGGTTCTCGGGCACCCCCCGGGTTTTATCGAGCTAAAATCTGACCAGGGGTTGCGCCGAGTTCTTTTCAAGATTTCCAGATTTCAGGTAGCAGTGACGCTGGCAAACGGAGCACGCCTTGATCAGTTTATGGCCCGCTTTGTTCAGGCGCAAAAAAAGTAACCCTTTTTTGCCTCTTTGGTAAGGATGCTGATATGGCGATGCAAGCAATAATCAATGATCTCAAGCTGTTGGCGGATGTGCACGGCGGCTTCTTTTTTCATCGTAAAAGCGGGTTGCTGTATAAAGATGTGCCTTCATTATATGAGGACTCGAGGCTTATTGATATCGGGCGACAGCTCACCAAAATCTATGCGGCACGGTGTCTCAACTTCCCCGATGTGCAGGATATTAATCTTTATTTTACCGGATCAGCAGTGCTTTCGCGTTCCTTTGATGAGCAGCTTTTTCTGGTGCTGCTGTGTGATCAGGAGGTCAACAGCAGCACCCTGTCGGTATCCCTGCTGCTGGCTTTTGAAGAGCATGGAGAAGAGTTGAAGATGGTGGCTCAGGGGTCTGTCGCTGACAAGGCTTCTGACATTAGGGCGCAACCGCTCAGTCCGCAGCAGATCCTTGCTGGTCCCCTCAAGCAGCCCCTGGAGGCAATTCAACGTACTCTGGTTGATCTGATGGGCCCCATGGCTGCATTGGTCTATGAAGAGAACCTTGAAAAATGGATTGCTGGCGGCCGGATCAGTGTAGAGCAGCTCCCAGAGTTTATCGAGCTGATCGCCGGTGAAATGCCGGATGATAAAAAATCCATAGCTTTTAGGGATCGCTGTCGCCAGTTGATGTAAGTGTTGTCTGAATTCTACCTTGATAACCCGAGCCGGGTGAGGAGAGCACCATGGAAGAGAAAAAATCCTTCTTTAATATTTTCACCAAGATACTTCTGGCCATGCTGACGGTGTCGATTGTTCCGGTATTGGGGGTCTGGTTTTTCAATTATCAGTCGGCTACCGACAATAGTGGCAGACAGGTCGAGGAGCGACTCTCGACTTATGCCTTGAACCTGTCCAGCGAGGTTGACAGCTGGCTCGATACGAACCGCCGGATGTTGTCACAAAATGCAATTTTAAGGGACATCAGAGATATGAGTAGTCTGCAGCAGGATCCTGTTCTTAAATCAATAACCGCGAACTACGGCTGGACCTATCTGGCCTTTACAGTTGCTCCAGATGGCACCAACATTGGCCGAAGTGACGGTAAACCGACCACCTTCTACGGTGATCGCGACTATTTTCAGCAGGTGATGAAAGGGCAGCCTTTCGGTAAGCAGGTGGTGATTGGTCGTACCTCCAATCGGCCGGCGTTAATTCTCTCCACGGCCATTCGTTCGGAAAATCAACAGCTCAGAGGAGTCCTGGCCATCGCCATGACTCTCGATGATATCTCTCGCAGTGTTGCCAAAGCACGTATTGGTACTTCCGGCTATGCCTTTTTGCTTGATGAGGTTGGGCAGGTCATTGCTCATCCGTCAGACGAGTTTACCAGTTCACGTAAAGATCTCAGTACCCATCCGGCCTTTCAGGCCACTGGACAGGGCGCCGGCAGTGTCATTTTTGCAAATGAGCAGGGAGAAGAAACCATCGCATTCACCCACCGTACCGCGGATGGTTGGGTGGTGGTAGCCCAACAGCCCTACGCTGAAGCTTATGCTGCTCTGACAGATTTGAATCGCAACTCCTTTATCTTGCTGCTGGTGGCGGTTGTGATGGGGTTGATTGCTGCGTTATTATTTTCGCGGCAACTGTCTCTGCCCATTCGCCAGCTGACCAGTGTTGCCGATAGTTTGAGTCGGGGGCACATGGATGTTACCGTTTCCGGGGTTGATCGCGGAGACGAAATCGGTGCCCTTGCCCGTGCCATTGATCGCCTCGGCACCAGTATCAAGTACGCCATGGAGCGGGCCCGCAAGGCCAGACAGGGTGCTTCCTGACAGAAGCAAAAGGGCAATGCTGCCGGAAGCCTGCATTTCAGGCGTTGATGCCAATGACTATTTCCGGCGGCACCACCAGTCGTAGGCTCCGCTCAGGCACAGCAGTAGCAGGATGACACCGCCAAGCGGAATAATCAGCAGGTACCAGGGGCCGAGCCAGGGTTCGAAGATGCGTCCGTTGTGGAATTCGAACAGATAATGCCACATTGACATGGGCGCTGCTGCCGCAATTTCGTCGGACATGACGGGTAATGATGGCTGGCGTGCCGTCATCGGCAGCATACCGTCATGGTAGTCGAACCGCACGTAGGGCTGGCCTCCTGCCATGACCACGCCACTGACCAGGTCATTGCTCTGGTAGGGGTTGCTTTCCTGCAGTCCGGGACGCCGCAGCCGCCAGATCCGCCCCTGATGTTCCTCAACCACAAAGAGCCCGCTGAACGAGCCGATCAGCAGTTGGTTGTTCTCCATCCCCTCTAACACCGTTACCCCCATGCCGTGGATGGGCACTGGAAGCTGCAGGTGATTAAAGTTTCCATCCAGATTAGCCGGGCCACGCCACAGACCATTCTCGGTTGCAATAACGATGCTGCCGTTGCTGCTGGCAGTAGCGGACTGAATCTTGCCGCCGAAGCCTGTGGAACGGGGTGAAAATCGCAACAACGGGTTGTCGGCGTCAAGATTGTGATTGACCGTCGCCAGGAGCAGGGGGGGACGCAGGAAAATGCCTGATCCGGCAAGAATCATCAGGACAACAACAATCCAGATGCCCAGTTTTAAGTGATATTTCCAGCACCAGCGAAAAAAGGTGCCGGGCGGCTGCCGTAAGGTGGTCCACTTGCGATTCCGCCAGGGCACAAACCAGATCACCAGCCCACTAAATCCAAGGACCACCAGAATGATGCCGCTGGTATCCAGGAGAATTTTTCCCGGCGTACCGAGAACAGCGCCGTTATGGATGTCATGCAGTAGGCGGAATAAGGGCACCCTGGCAGCGGAACCCTGCTCGGCAACGGCCAGCTTTGCAGGGATGAAATTCAGATCTGCGGCATCTGCCTGCCAGGCAGCTTTTTCCGAAAATGCGACAATCCGGTCATCGGCTTTAACCAGTGCCACCATACGCGGCGACGATGGAGCGCCGGACAGGATGACCTGCGACCAGGGATCGTTACCGTGCTTCTGGTAGAGTCCGCTGCGGGTAGCCGCCAGCAGGGTGCGATCAGCGGAATTTTCATTGATAATCAATAGATCGGCAGTGTCCCGGTCATAAGCTGAGGTCGGGAAACCCTCATCCAGAAGGGAGAAGCTGCGTCCCTGATCGTCGCTGCGGGCAACCCCTGATTTTCCCGCCAGGTACCAGGTGCCGTCAGGGGTGATGATGCCGCCGCGAATCAGCATGCGGTTCCAGTTCCGGTAGTTGTAGTCGCCAGGGACGATGGTCTGCGGCGTATCGATGGAGCGGATCCACTCGGGATGATTAAGCAGTAGCCCTGATGCCCCCATGGCCAGCAGATAGAGCCCCAGGATCAGCCCCAGATATTTGTGAATTGCGCGGGAAATACGAAAACTGCGACGTGCCATCCATGTTATCCTTGGGTAAATAAATCGATACCTTCTTGCATGTGCTGCTCCCGGAGATTATAGGAAAAAATGGTGGCAACCTTTGATCCAGATCAATTTTCCCCAATATTTGCCGACAGGGTGAGGCTATGAACAGCTTTTTTGAACATATCCCTGCAAAAGGTGCCATCTGTGCTCACCGCGGCGCGCGCTCCATCGCTCCGGAAAACACAATCCTGGCGTTTGACATGGCACGCCAACGTGGCGCCCATCTACTGGAAACCGATTTGCAGATGACCGCCGATGAACAGCTGGTGCTGTTTCATGATCGTAACCTCAGGCGCACGACCAATGTCGCTGTTCATTCGGCCTTTGCCGGCAGATCAGGTAAAGCCCTGACCTCGTTTACCAATGAGGAGTTGCAGCTACTCGATGCCGGAACCTGGTTTCTCGAGAAAGATCCCTTTGCTACTGTTACCCGTGGTGATATCGATGCAGCAATGCAGGGGCAGATAAGAGCCCAGCGTATCCCTCTGCTAGCTGATTTGCTTAAGTTTTGCCGGCTTCACAACTTTCCTGTCAATCTGGAAATAAAGGGCAAGCTGCCTGCCGGCCGGGCACAGCGACGATTAGAGCTGTTGCTGGATTTGCTGGTTGCGATGGACTGCCAAGAACTGGTATTGATTTCCTGCTTTGACCATGATGAACTGCGGCGGGTCAAGCAGCGGTGTCCGCCCCTACCGACTGCCGCCTTGACAGAGTTCCATCATCCCGACAATCTGCTTGAGTATCTTAAGGGTTTGCGGGTCGAAGCTTATCATCCGACGGAACATCTGATCACTGCCGAGCTGGTTTCCTTGTTGGCTGGGCATGGGATCAGGGTCAACACCTGGACGGTGAATGACCAACAGCGCTATGAGCAGCTGGCGCAGCTGGGCGTGACCTTCATCTGCAGCGACTGGCCGCAGCGCATGGTTGCACAGGGATAAACAAGATGTTGACAGGAACCGATCAGGATCATTATTTTATGCAGGCAGCACTGGCTGAAGCCACCCGCGCCGAAGAACTCGGTGAGGTGCCGGTCGGTGCGGTCGTGATCCATGACGGCAGAATTATCGGTCGTGGTTACAACTTGCGTGAAAGCAGCAACGATCCGACCACCCACGCGGAAATGATCGCCATCCGTCAGGCGGCGGCCCAGCTGAATTGCTGGCGCCTGCTTGATTGCACCCTCTACGTGACTCTTGAACCTTGTGTCATGTGTATGGGAGCGATTATTCTGGCACGAATTCCACGTCTGGTGTACGGTTGTCGCGATCCGCGCGTCGGGGCTGCCGGTTCCATTTACAACCTGGCTGAGGATGAGCGCTTTAACCACCGGGTGGAGGTGAGCGAAGGCATCCTGCAGGAGGAATGCAGTCAGCAGCTGAGTGATTTTTTCCGCCGACTCAGGGAGCAGAAGAGAGAACAAAAGAGCAACAAATAGTGGCACTCACGGAGGGGTGTCCGAGAGGTCGAAGGTGACAGACTCGAAATCTGTTGTAGCGCAAGCTACCGTGGGTTCGAATCCCACCCCCTCCGCCAAACTAGCATCCTATAATGTTTCATGTAGTACTTAAGCCCCTGTGAATAGGGGCTTTTTTTATGGCTCTTGTCTTTTGCTGTCCCACCTGATACCTTTAAATCCTGCATATTTTACAGTAAGAGTTACAGTCACTGTATGGCCACTTGTCTGGTTACTGTAAAAGGAATGGAGGGTTGAAATATGGCAAGACGAAAAGTCACACCGCTGACAGCAACGCAGATAAAAAAAGCCAAGCATAGCGAGGGCAACACGCGACTGAGCGATGGTGGAGGTCTGTATTTACTGCTGCAACCATCAGGTAAACATTGGTGGCGCTTTGATTACAGCATCAAGGGGAAACGAAAAACCCTCTCCTTTGGCACCTATCCCGAAATTTCTCTACTGGATGCACGAAACCAGCGTGAGGCTGCACGAGAGCTCGTCGCCAAAAGAGTGGATCCTTCAGACGAGCGGCAAGCAGAAAAAGCCTCTTACCAGAATACTTTTCGACATATCTGTGATGAATGGCTGGAAAAGCAGAAGCCAGACTGGGTTGAGCGGTATACACAAACGGTGGAAAGTCGCTTGCAGCGCGATATTCTTCCGGACCTGGGCTCGTTGCCAATCCACGAAATCACCCCCAAACAGGTTCTGAATGTATTGCAGCAGATCGAAAACCGAGGAGCCATAGAAACGGCCCATCGTTGCCGGGTAATTGTAGGGCAGGTTTTTCGCTATGCGATGGCCTCTGATCGTTGTGTCCATGATCCCACAATTGCACTGAAGGGGGCGCTGAAAAAATCCAAGGTGAAGCACCATGCGGCCATTACCGATCCTCAAGAGCTCGGTGCTTTTTTGCGTATGGCGGCTTCTTACGAGGGAACCCTGGTTGTTGCAGCCGCCTTGCAGCTCATGCCGCGAATTGCCGTTCGGCCGGGCGAGTTGGCCCACTGCGAGTGGATGGAGGTAAATTTAGAGACCGCCACTTGGGAAATACCAGAAGAAAAAATGAAAAATAACAAGCCTCACATTGTTCCACTAAGTACGCAATGTGTTCAGATTTTTGAAAAAGTCCGCCCTGTCAGTGGGACTGGAAGATTTGTCTTTCCATCAATACGCTCAGCGAAACGCCCCATGAGCAATATGGCTCTTAGTGCCGCATTGCGTTGTCTTGGCTATGAGACGGGGGATGTCACCCCTCACGGCTTCAGGGCAACCTTCAGGACATTGTGTGATGAGGTACTGCGGTATCGGGTCGACCTGATTGAGCACCAGCTGGCGCATGACGTTTGCGACCCCTTGGGCAGATCCTATAATCGAACTTCTTTTTTGGAGGAGCGTAGGGAGATGATGCAGCGCTGGTCTGATTATTTGGATGAATTGGCACAAAAACCAATCCCCGGATTTTCCGGGGATATAATCATGTCATAACCTTGATTGAGGGGATGAATGGATGCGGCTACTTGCCTTATGTGGACAGTTCGTTCATCCAGTTTTTAATGGAAGATTCCTTCCAGAAAGTCGAGCGTCCATAGCGTACTGGTCGTGGAAATTGACCTTCCGACACATGCCGCCAGATAGTCGAGCGGGCCAAGGGAACAATTTTTACTACCTCAGAAATTTTAAGCAATCTATCAATGTAATTATCGTTTTTCATCGTACGTGCTCTCTCTCTAGTTGCCCCCCCGGTATAGCCGGTCCGGGGGCAACCTGTCTTGTTGAATTAATCAATCTTGTCCGGAAGCTCAGGGAGTGTCTCAATAACGTGCGCACGGTATTTTATTGTCCCTATACCTATAATATGGGTGCCCTCGGTCGATTTATGAAGAAACTATTTTTATTTTTTGTTATTCTGATAAATTTTCCAAGCAACCAAACAGCGCCCTAGGAAGATCCCCCACATCCTGGACAACACAGTACTGCTCCCAGATATACTTCACAGCGTCGGTCTGGATACCGACCGCGACAATTTCAATACCGTCTCGCAACAGGCGGTCAGTAGCGGCCTTGGTGGCATCTGTATCGTCCGGGCTGCCATCTGTAATCAGCAGAACGAGCTTCCTGGATTCGGGTCTGCCCAGCAATGCTGCACGCGCGTACCAAAGACCGACATCCGTAGGTGTGCTGCCTGAGGGCCTGACTTGGAACAGCGGCGCTGCCGGCTTCTCCCCAAAATCTGCCGTAATTCTGATGTTGGTACCTTCCCTGCCGGCAAAGACTGCTGAGGCAGCAGAGACCCCTGCCAGGCCGTACAAGGTTCTGTTCAAAGCAAATGCGCTGGCGTTGGCGATGCTACTGAGGGTTCTGGTACTGCCGCTGGTAGCCATCATACTGCCGGAGCCATCGATCAGGGTCACCACGGCGGTGTTCAGCGCCTTAAGCTCCTCCTTCCTGCGAAAGATCTTTGGATCTCCAAAAGCCATCTTGACTAATCGCCGCTGATCAATGCGACGCCCTGAACTCCCGGCAGCATGGGCGCGGCGCTGTTTACCTTGCAGCAGGGTCAGGAGCCTTGAACGGAGCCGCGAGGACGTAGCTATGGCTTCAGACTCATCGAGGGGCTCTGCGTACCTGTCAGGCTGTGTAACGCGCTCTGCTGCCGGTAATAGGGGCAAGGCATGCAACACTTCTTGGGGTGTTTGACTGGCAATCTCGTTCAAGTCCTGCAACATGGCACTGGATCGATCACCATAACCACCACTGCCGGCGCTTATTATCTGGTCGATCTCCTGCTCTGTGGGTCTGGGTGCTGCAGGGATGGCTGGTGCTTTGTCAATGGAAGAGTCAGACCTGGTAGAATCGTCTGAGGTCGGGTTGCTTTTCTGTTGTTGACCCTCCGGGGAAGAGTCGTCTTCGGTAGGGTCACTGGTGGATGGTTCGCTTTTCTGTTGTTGCGGCTGTTGGCCCTCAGAAGACGAGTCATTTTCAGTAGCCTCTTCAGAGTCTTCATCGACCTGTGCCGCTGACGATTTTTCCTTTTCCGGTACCTGCTTCAAGCGATCAAGAATCCGCTGAGCCAGTGACTGAGCATCTATCGTCGATGACAGTATCGGGAAATCTTTATCCAGCAGTTGAAGCAAGTCAGTCACAAAGGCTGAACCCAGAGCCTCTGCCAACATGGTTTGACAGGTAGCATGCAGTTCCTTCACGGCATGGTGTTGGAGTATCTCTCCGTAGCCATAGGATAAAACCAGACCAAGCAGTGACGTACTGGTATCAGTCGGGGTGAGGTCGCCCTTGCCGGCATAGTAAGTGGTCACAGCTTCCAGATCATAGCGGGTGCCTGGTCTATCCTGGATGGTCAGCGCCTCAACACGGACGTCCTCAATGATGTTGGTTAAATCTCCCAGAAGACCCTGAGGACGGCCACCTTGCGTGTGTTTCTTGTGGGCAACTTCGTGGAACACTAATCCTGTCATTAACATTCGGCCAAGAGATGTAGAAGGCATTCTGGCAATGTTGATATTGCTACCGTCACTGCTGCAGTACGAATTATCTCCGCCGACGGTAATGGTCAGGTTGGTATCGTTGCCAAGGGTTCTGGCTAAGCCAGCTAACTCAGTGTCTCTCAACATGGTGTGCTTCCTTTCAAATAACAACAGCGCCAGTCCCTGTAAGGATATTGGCGCTGTTGGTTGTTGTTCGTTTCGTGTAGCTCAGTCGTTAAAAATCCCACTGTAATGCCGTGGCTGATACTCGTGTTTCAGACATCGCGGCCAACGCTGCTAGCGGAATATCCATTTCCTCATCAACCGCATCAGGTAGTTCTTCATCGACCTGCTGCTCCACCGGTAGCCCCATCCGCATGAGCTGGCGACTAAGCAATCCAGCCAGCAGGTTCAGATACTGACCCTCGATCGAACCGGATAGTGGGAGTTGGTTCAGGGTGTCGTCAATGCTGTTGATCAGTGGAGGGATCTGCTGATCCAGAAAGGCCAACGCCACCAGTTTTTCTCTGATGGCATTGATCGGGCGGAGAGCCTTGCGGGTAACGCTGTTTTTTCCAACGTAGGAAGCATCGAAGGCGGTTTTGGCCATCTGCCGAACCTCATGGCAGAGCTGACCATAGAGACCTTCTGTCTGAACTTCCAGGGGAACGCTGTCGGACATGGTTTGAGGTGGCTGGATGGTCACCGGAGTAAATCCAAACTGCAGGGCTTTATCAACGGTGGTTACCGAGTCAACAGACGCCTGGATAATCGGTGCCCACTCGGGCGGGTTAGCGGTAATCCACTCCCGGACTTTCTGGTCGTACTCTAGGAGCAGAGTCGCTTTGGCAGCCTGGAAATTGGTTTGTAGATCAGTTAATCGTTGACTGATCTCCGGTGCTTTCTCTGCCGGTACCGCGTAGCCACCAAGGAATCTCACGCCCGTAGCGAGCAGCAGTTTCTCTGCCTCCCGCTTGAATGACTGAAAAGGCGAGAGGGCTTCTGTGCTAATGATCTTTTTGCTGCCCAGAGAAGCCAGGGTGCCTGGGGGAAGCTGAGTTATATCGATGCCGTTCACGGCCAGATCTTCTTCCCGGAGCTTTTTTCTTCCAGTCCAGAGCCGGATATCCAGAATGAACAGGACAATCTCTTCCAGTACGGTAAGGTGCATGGTGGTCTCCTTATATCAATAGAGTCGTTGTTTGTGTTGTGTCGATGCTGGGATATGACAGGTTGCTGCTTAAAAATCCCAAGCCAGGGAATGCTGTGATGATGCTTTGATTTGAATCGGATCGGCCACTGTGACTGGTGACAGCGGCCTGGACTCTTTCTTCGCTTTTGCTGAGGAACTTCGTAGTGATTGCTGGGATTTCCAACCAGCAGGGCTGTGATAGGTGTCAATCACCTGGTAACCCTTAGCCTGCTTCTGTTTGACCAGTTGTTGAAGGTCGCGGTGGTTGCCCTGGGTTTGCTGATGTTGGTTTACCTGACCAACCTTGCCCCAAAAGCGATGGAAAGTGCCGTTGTTAGCCAGGCATCCGACCCAATCCTTGCCGCCGGACGAAGACGGTGAACGTAAGTGAAACGCAATGAAGGTATCTGCTGGGACAGGATGGCTCATGGATTTCCTCCCTGTCGTTCACTCATCTCCGGCGCTGGAATATTGAAGTGGGTCTGGATGAGTTTATGGAGCATCGCGCGAACATGCTCATCGACACCGTGTCCAAAAGCCTTGTCGAAGGCATGGTAGACGACAGGGACATCGGTCCGATTCGCCCCCAGCAATAACTTGCGTCCCCAGCGCTTCAGATCCCGGATTGAGATCGGGCCGGGGCAGCTGCCTTGATTCCAACTGATACGGATATCAGTGGCGACTTTGACCATGGCCCTGATGGCTTTATCGTCAAGGCTGGGCAAAGCCCCGGACAGGATCTGTTCTTCGACATCAGAGGTTGGGTATTCCATGCTCCATTTTTCAAAACGGTTCAGGGTTGCGAGATTGAAAACACTGGTAGCCGCGTACATATCGCCGCCCTGACCGTCGCCCCTGGTGTTGGCCGTTGCCGCCATGAGAATCCGAGACGCTGGTGTAATGATTGTCCCGTCATCTAACGTTACTGGTGCCTTCTCCAACAATCGGTGACAAGCCATCATGACCTCGGGGTTATAGCCGTCGATCTCATCAAAGACGATGGCATAGCCCCGAGCGTAGGCTTCCAGTAACGGGCCTGGAGTAAAGACGGTATTGCCATTAACCAGCTGGACTCTTCCAAGGATATCGTCAGGCTCGGTACTCTTTTTTGCAGATACAATCACCGTTGGAATGTTCAGCTTGGCAAACAACTGTTTCAGGGCTTCCGTCTTACCGCAGCCGGTTGGTCCGCTCACCCACAGCGGTTCCGGGTCAGGGTCACACAGCCACTCGATGCAATCTTTCGCTAGCCCCGGGCTCCAGACGTAACTGTCCAGCGACTGGGGCACTAAGGGATGGCCAGGCTTATATCCAGGCAATGGCATTAGGCTCGGAAATCCGAAAATCTCCTGGACTGTGTAGGTAGCAGGTACCGGTTCCGGAGCGCCCAGCAGGTTTGTCAGGGATGTCTGTGTTAAGTCGGTCATAATAATAAGTCTCCTTTTGGGGGCTCAGACAAATAACGGCTCTGAGGTTGTTTCTTGTGGGTTCGGCGGGTAGCGCAGAGAAAAATGTTGTCCGTCCTTGCCGATGATCAAATGGTCAAGAACCCGGATACCGAGCAGCTCCCCGGCTTTCGTCAAGCGCTCATGAATTTCCTTGTCCTCCGGGCTGGGTGTCGGATCACCGGAAGGGTGATTGTGGACGAAGATGGCGGCCGCAGCACTCGAGACCAATATCGATTTGAAGACCTCTCTGGGATGCACCACACTACTGTTTAAGCTCCCCAGACTCACTTGATCCAGACAGAGTATTTTATGTTTGGTATCCAGGTGCAGGGCGTAGAAATGCTCCCGGCTCTCGAAGGCCAGGAACCCGAACAGGGCTACCACATCTTCACAGAAACGGATGGTGCCGGTGCTACGCAGCATCTCAGAAACACTGCAGCGGATCTCGACATCGCGGTACTTGGGGACGATTTCTCTGATCCGGTAGTTTGTGAGGGTTGACGCGTTGGCTGATGAGGGTTTTGTTGATGTTGGGGCATATTTTCTGCGGCGATTCTTGGCTTCAGTGATGGGTATAACCATAATCATTCTCCTTTAAATAGGAACAGCCGAACCTGTTAAAACCTACTGGTTGGTTGTATGTTATTCGTCAGTTGGCTAACCAGTTAATGGCCTGCCGGCCATATTTATATGTTCCATAGGCGACAGCTACCCCTGCGGTAGCGACGGCTGCCGCAACCCCGTAGGCCAGGGTACGCGCCGGGTCACCTTGCGCTGACATCATTATTTTTTGCCCTACTTCAAAGGCAACGTGCAGAACATCTCGTTCAGTACTCATAAGGGGAAAACCTTTCATTTTGGTGGTGTGTGAAAACAAAACCCCGCTATCTTCTGTATGAGATGCGGGGCGGGGTGAATGATTTGTGAAAAGCAGGTGTCGTTCCTACCAGCCTCGGCAACGCTCCTGGTAAGCGCAACCACTGCACTGCCAACCGGTGCAGGGCAGAAATACCTCTGCCTCGATACCAGATAACACTGCGTTGGCAATACGGGAAAAACGCTGGGTATCTGCGGTGGTTCTACTCGTAAGGTGCTTCTCGATCTTGGGCGTCTTCAGTTTGCGGATGACATTGTAACAACAGTGCAGCATCTGTCCCGGCTCGACATAGCCGTTGTGCTGAAGCAGCACAGTGTAGGCGCTCAGCTGCAGATCATGGTCGATGGACTCTTGAGTGAGGGCATTCCTTGCAGTTTTATGGTCTATTGCTAACAGCCTCCCGAGCTGATCCCTCAGCAGTAAGTCCACTGCTCCGACCAAAGCAAAGTCAGTTACCAGTCCATTCGGTGTGACTAGCGGCATACTTAAGGGCAGCTCTGTAGCCACCACTTGCATCCCGGCAAAACCAGGGTTGGCAAGATAAGCACGCAGCAGCCTCTCACCCAGAGCCAGCAGCTCATCGGCGTTGGTGGCATCGGTGCCGAACATCACTGGCGCACGAGGCGATGCCAGCTCGGTGGACATGGAATCGCGGTAAAATTCCAGGAGCGAGTCCGGGCTTTCAGTTTTGCCCTTGTCTTTGATGCCGTCGTAGAACCGGGCCAGGCTGGCGTGGATGGCGCTACCAAGGATCAGGGCGCTACTGGTATGCTCTGGCGCAAATCCTTTGACGTACTGTAAAAAGTAGCGCAAGGAGCAACTGAGATAAGTATTGATCTGGCTGTAACTGAGGTGGAGCTGGTGGCGCAGAATGCGCAGGGACTGTGTCGGTGTCATCGGTCGGTTCTCCTTCTCTTAAGCGGCTTTTACCTGGCCGGAAAACAGGGCCTCTATGAGCTGTGAGGCATCTGCCTTGCTTAGAAAATCCACCGTTCTGCCATAGACTTCCTGACAATGCTGGGTAATCTCCGGATGGCTTAGTCCTGCCTCGACGGCTAATTTCATAATCAGGGATTTCTGCTTGGCAGTTAATCTGTTGCCGGTGGTGGTGGTTGATGATTGCTCCTGTTGGCGCTGGGTTGATGGTTGGTGTGTCGGCGGTGGTTCTGGGTGCTGGTTTTGTAGGACCGGAGCGTCGGCTTCAGACTGATACAGGTTCAACCCAATCCCCATTAATGTGGCTGCTTTCTTCAGGCCATCGGTACAACTTGCCTTGATGTTGCTCCCCAGATCGACAATCTCACCACTGTCTTTTTGGCGGGTAATCTGGCTGGAGCCGTACCCTTCCTTGACGATCCCATCGGCGCTGACGCGTACATGTGCAAGCACTTCCCCGGCGTCGGAATTGATATCAACGGTAAGAATCTCGAAGTTCCAGGCATGGTTAAACGCCAGGTTCAGGCGCTCAACAACGGAACTACCTTCGACATAGTTCAATGTTGCGCCAAAGCTGCCGGGGCGCTGTTTGATTTGGTTTGCTCGGAAAGGGGCGATGAGTGTGGTTCTTGTTGCTTCATCCATGGTGTTTCTCCTTTTTTTGGGGGTGTTGGATAGCTAAACGCAAAAAAAGCCGGCAGCTCCTGATTGGGGATCTGCCGGCTGTGGGTGATGCTTGGTTTGTGCTGGGTTGGTGCCGAGCTATGGTTGGGTTTCTACCTTCTTATAACAAGAATGGTGGGGTTTTCTGAAAAGTCATGGGAGCGGCACGTGCAATTTGAATCGGCGAATCTACCCACAGTGATATGACATGATATGAAGTGATATGATATGAAGTGATATGATATGAAGTGATAT
>RRYU01003734.1_pt1 | contig 32986 bp, 23 predicted proteins | sample 2162651 | NCBI WGS metagenome assembly RRYU01 (sample SAMN10267283, study PRJNA491782) | microbial mat metagenome | isolation source: biomat in the production well | place: Japan: Minami-Kanto gas field, natural gas well KTG3 | collected 2017-06 | reverse complement strand
CCCCCCCCATCAACGGCAGCAAATGGGCATTCAGTTGGCCCATCGTTGCGGCGTAGATCTGGCGCGCCGGTTCGATCAGGGCGTTGAGATCTGCTTCTTCGCGGCGCAACGCCAACTCGAGGCGCTCCCATTGCTTCGCTAAGGGCTTGGCACCCAGTTGCAGGCTGGCCCCGCGTAGCTTGTGCGCCAACTGCCGCATACGCACTCGATCATCAGCGCTTAAGGCGGCCTCAAGCTCGGCCATCTGGCTGGCAAAGGGGCCGCAAAAGAGGTCGTTGATGAGCTTTGCCCCCTGCGCTGGCGCCGGCCCTAGCGTGTCGATGAGCATGTCGAGCGCGCGCCAATCAAGCAGGTTCGCCGCGTCTGTTGCGTTGCTGGAAGCAGCGACCACAGGAGGGGGCGGGGCGCGACGCTCGGCGCAACGTTCCAACAGCGCTTGCAAATCCTCAAGTTGCACCGGCTTGCTTAGGTAGGCATCCATGCCCGCCTCTAAGTAACGCTCGCGGTCGCCGCGCAGGGCCGAGGCGGTGAGCGCTACGATGTAGGGTTGCGTAATGCCCTCTAGCGCCCGAATCTGGCGCGTGGCCGCCTCGCCATCCAGAAAGGGCATCTGGATGTCCATAAAGATCACGTCGTACGCATGGCGGGCGACGGTCGCCACCGCCGCTGCGCCATGCTCAACCACGTCAACCTGGTAGCCCAGATGCTCGATCAGGTAGCGCAACAGCGTCTGGTTGATCGGGTTGTCTTCGGCTAAGAGAATGCGTAGCTCTTGCTGCGCATTCGCCTGCCCGATTGCAGCAGAACGTGCGGGAACCAGGTCCTGGCAGTCCGCCTCGCCACCCTCTTCTTGCGGCATGTTCGCGGCCAATTCCAGTGGCAAAACCACCGTAAAGGTCGAGCCAGCATGCGCTTCGCTGGCGACGGTGAGGGTGCCACCCATCAGGTCAATCAACTGCTTGCTGATCGTCAAACCCAGGCCCGAGCCATCAAAACGGCGCGTAATGCCGCCCTCAGCGCGAACAAAGGGTTCAAAGATGAGCGTGAGGTGCTCGGCGGCAATGCCAATCCCCGTATCCACCACGCGCAGCAGGAGTTCATACATTGCAGGCGTGCGTTGCTGCCCCCCAACGTAGACGGTGACGCTGCCCTGCTCGGTAAACTTTACGGCGTTGCCCAACAGGTTGACCAGCACCTGGCGCAGGCGCACGCTATCGCCCAGGAACATGCGCGGCACCGCGTTTTCAAAGATGAGTTCGAGGCCAATGGCGCGCTGCTTCGCCTCGTGAGCCACCAGGCCCAGCGCATCGTTGAGGCAGGCATGCAGATCAAAAGGTTGTTCGTGCAGATCGATCTGACCCGCTTCGATTTTAGAAAAGTCGAGAATATTGCCAATAATGTGGCGCAACAGTTCGGCACTGATGCGCATCGTCTGCACATATTCCACCTGGCGGGGCGTTAGGGCTGTGTTGTCGAGCAGATTCGACGCCGCGATAATCGCCGTCAGCGGCGTACGAATCTCGTGGCTCATCTGGGCCAGAAAGAGCGACTTGGCGCGGTCGGCGGCCTCAGCCGCCTCTTTGGCGCGCAGCAACTCCTGCGTGGCCATGCGGCGCTCGGTGATGTCGCGCACGAGGATGAGGAATTCATGCTCGGTGATCGGGGCGTAGCGCGATTCTTCAAAGAGCACCTCACCCGGACGCATCTCGAAGGCATATTCAAACTGCGCGCTTTGGCCCGTAGTGCGCACTTTTTCGAGCGTAATCCAGGCCATTTCGGCTACCTCTGGCGGCAACACCTTATCGAAGGAGCGCCCAAGAAATTGTTCCGGCGCTAGCCACAGCCATGCGGAATTAGGGACGTGGTAGTCACAAAAGACGCCCTGATCATTCACGATAAAGAGCAGGTCGGGCAGGGCGTCGCGCAAGGCGCGCAAACGCGCCTCGCTCGCCGCCAGCGACTGCGCCATTTCCTTATGCTGCGCCTCTCTCTCTTGCAACGCCGCAAGCGCCTGCTCTAGCGCGTGCGTGCGCTCGGCTACGCGCTGCTCGAGGAGCGCATAGGCCTGATCGCGCTCGGCCTGCGCCACCTCGGCGGCGCGTAGGCTCTCGCTGAGCCGCTGCACCAACGACAAAGCGCCAAAGGCCGCAATAGCGCTCATGATCAGCGTGCTGACAACCCCATTGAGCAGGTTTACGGGGTCTTGCAAACGCAACGTCAAGGCCGTAACTTCCGCCTCGGAGCGACAAAAAAAGGCCAGCACGCTCGCGCCCAGGGCTGCCGCACCCGCCAACCAGACCAACAGCGTGGCGCGGCGGCTCAGCATAATGGCAGCAATAGCCACCGTCGCAATCAGGTAGCCCCGTCCAGCCGAGATTTCACCGTAGGTGATCAGCATGTAGGTAATCACCAAGAGGCTATTGGCCAACAGCAGCACCACCCGCCACTGGTAGCTCAGCTTGGGGCTGAAGACGAACGCGGCCACGGCGCCGTAGCTCACGAGCTTGAGCAGGGGCATGAGGTAGATGCCATGCCACATTTGCACCAGCCCCTCGATGACGATCAACGGCAAAGGGATGAGCATCAAGATACCCAGGATCACATTGAGGGTGCGTAGCCGCCATTGGTGCAGCGCAGCGGGCGTAGGGGCCTGCGTGGTGTGGGAACGAAGGTCTCTTGTCATACATTTTTGGCGGAGAGGCGGGAAGGGAACCACGTTCCCCCCCCCGCCTCTCCGCCTGCGTTACGCCACATCTTGCGGCAAATAGAAAGCAAACGTACTCCCGACGCCCAGCGTCGAAGCCACGCCCGTCCACCCGCCGTGGCGGCTGATCAACTCGCGCGTAATGGCGAGGCCGAGGCCAGTCCCCGGGACTTTGCTCTGATTTTCGACACGATAGAAGCGCTCAAAGAGGTGCGGTAGATGCTCGGCAGCGATGCCAATGCCGCTGTCGACGATGCGTAGCCCCACGTGGCTTCCGGCCTCGTGCCCGCTAAAGCTAGGCCATGCATCCTCTTCTCCGGCGCTTGCATCAAGCAAGCAACATGCGCAGCGGATCGTGCCGCCATCCGGGGTGTATTTTATAGCATTGCTGATCAGATTGCGTACACACTGCTGCAACTGGCCCTCGTCGCCCTGCACAACAAGGCCCTCGACGGTCTGCACGTCAAGCTGCAATTGCTTGCGTTGCGCCAGCGGCTGAAGCCGTTCGGCCTCATTGCGCAGCAACAGACCAAGATCGAGACGCTGGTGCTGCAGCGCCATCTGGCCGCTATCCATACGACTCAATTCCAACACATCGCCAATCAGATCATCAAGCTGCCCCGTCTGGAAGCGAATCTCGCGGATGAGCTGCCGTCGCCGCTCGTCGTCGAGCCGGTGATAGAGCGTGTCGAGGTTGCCGCTGTGCAACGCAATGATCGAAAGCGGCGTGCGTAGCTCATGCGAGACATTGGAAATAAAGTGGGCCTTCATGCGCTCAGCCGCCTTAATGAGCGTAATATCGCGCTGGATGCTCACCATGCCCGCCAGTTCGTCCTTGTGGTGCAGATCAAAAAGCGGGGCCACCGTCAGGGCCATGTCGTAGCCCGATCCATCGCGCCGCACACCGCGAATATCGCCCCGCCAAACCTGCCCCGTCGCAATGTGATCGTAAATCTGTGGCTCCAGGGCGGCAGCCGCCCCATCGCTATCGCCCTGGATCGTCTGCCACGCCTGGCCAAGCAGATCCTGAGCACAATGGCCGGTCAACTCCGTCGCGGCAGGGTTGGCATAACTGATGCAGCCATCGGCATCAGTGACAATCACCGCCTCACCGAGCGCCTCCAGGATCGCTTGGGTACGATCACGTTCCACTTGCAACTCGTAGGTGCGTGTCGTCACAATGCTCTCGAGGCTATTGACGTGGTACTGCAATTGCTGGTTGAGCAGGACGGTCTCGATGGCTTGTGCCAAAGCGCTCACGAGGCTCTGCACCAACGCACACTCATGCGCCTCGAAGGTGCGCCCGTGGTCGGCGTAGAGATCCATGCTGCCTTCAACCTGATCCTTGATCCTGAGCGGAACCGTCAGGGCGGGCGTGCCTTCTTGGGCCAGAAAGTGGGGACTCAGGCGGGGGTGCAACACCTGCGCATGGAACGTGTGGTTCAAGGGGTTGACCATGTACTTGGGCTGGAGTTGAACCGAGGCCGCCATGAGGTCGAGGCCACCCACGAGGACACGGCACGCCTCTTCAAGCGCGTGGTCGATCTGGCTGGCCTGGCGCAGTTGCACCGCCGTCGTGACGATGAACTCATTAAGGAGCGAGAGATCACGGTTGCGGCGCAGAATCTCCTCTTCGGCGCGTTGGCGCTGCGTGCGCTCTTCGAGCAGCCGCCGGTAGCGGTTGAGGCGCAGGATCGACGCGACACGGGCGCGCAGCTCCAGAAAATCAACCGGCTTGGTGATAAAATCATCCGCCCCGGCATGCAGACTCTGCAAACGCGCCTCGGCATCATGCAACGCCGTAATCATAATCACCGGCACCTCGGCGAGGCTCGGCTCGGTACGCAGGCGGCGGCAGACCTCCATGCCATGAATGTCGGGAAGCAGCACATCAAGCAAAATCAGATCGGGCAACTGCGCTTTTGCCTGCTCCAATGCATGCGCCCCCGTCCCCACCATCATCACGCTATAGCCCTGCTCTTGCAGCGCCGCCACCATCAACTGCTGAATCACCGGGTCGTCATCAACAATCAGTACGCTCCCGCTCGGCGCCATACCTTACCCCTCCGGAACAACCAAGCGATAGCCGACACTGCGCACATTCTCGATACAGCCCATCTCGCCCACCGCATAGCCCATACGCCGACGCAGCGTGCGGATCATCGGGCGGAGCAACGCACTCGCTTCGGTGTCGTCCGTGTTAATCCCATGGCTCACCTGGACAATGGCCGCCGGTGTGAGTACTTCGCCAACATGGCGCGCCAAAAGCTCCAACACACGGAACTCACGGGCCGGCAGATCTACTTCACGCTCCCCCAGCCAGACACGATGCTGCGCCGGGGCGATGCGCAGTAGCCCCAACACCAACGCCTCCCCACTAGCGCTCGCTAGGGCTTCCGGGCTTGTCGGAGTTGGCGTAGCCGCCACCGCCACACTACGCTCCCCCTCAGCCCAAAGGCTCGCCAGATCACGCGCCCGGCGCAAACGCCCCTCCACCGCCGCCAACAGATCCTCAGGCTTCACCGGCTTCGTGAGATAGTCGTCTACCCCGAGCATCTTGCCGTAGCGTACATCGCTCGCCAACGCTCGCGCGGTGAGAAAGATAAAAGGGATGCGCAGCAGCCGTGTGTCGGCCCGCACCTGCTCATAGAGTTGGTAACCATTTACTTCCGGCATCGCAATATCAGCCAAGATCAGATCCACATTCTCGACATACAATTGATCAAGTGCAATCGAGCCATCTTCAGCCAACAGTACGCGGTATCCCGCTGTCTCTAGCGTTAGCGCCAAACCGCTACGCAACTCAGGCTGATCATCGACGACCAGAATCGTCATTTGGTTGCTCATTGAGCCTTTCCTTTTTTGTCGGGTCTTGGTGGCGCAGCCGCCAACACCCGACAGGAGAGCTTGGGGGAACGTTTGTGGGGCTGCGCCCCACGCCCCGCCGGAGCGCAGGGGGATGCGAGGGAACCTGGTTCCCTCGCATCCCCCTTGGAATGCGCGTCACTCGCCACTCGCCACCGCACGCGCTTGGGGTTCCCATTCTAACGCCTCTTGGTAATAACGTAGCGCCGCCTCAAGATCGCGTTGGCCAAAAGCGGGCCACGTTGTTTTGGTGACATAGAGTACCGCTTGGGCGCTCTGCCAGAGTAGAAAGTTACTGAGACGATATTCACCCGAAGTACGAATCACTAAATCAAGATCGGGTAAAGGAGTAGAAAACATGCGACTAAAGAGTTCTTCGCTGATTTCATTTGCGGCAATCCCCTGCGCCGCAATGCGTCGCACCGCATGCAGCAGGTCATCACGTCCACTATAATTGAAGACAATATTGAAGGTGTAGGGCCCATTGTTTTGTGTTAATGCCACCCCCTCATCAAGAACCGCCAACTCTTCTGCGGTCAGCCCCGTACGCTTGCCACTGTGGACAATCCGCACCCCCTGGTGGTGCAATTCGCGCACAAGGCTTGGGCCAAACGTCCGTAAGAGGTGACGCATATGCGCCACCTCAGCCGTTGGTCGATGCCAATTCTCGAGCGACCACAGATTGCTGTCAGCTTACGCCCTATACTGTACCAACCAGTTGCGGCAAAAGGGTACCACGCTTTTGCGGCAGGAGGGTACCAGCGTTCTTGCGGCAAAAGGGTACCACGTTCCCCGTAGCTCCCTTCGTTGTCGTATCCTTTCCAGAGGCTTCTTTTACCTTTGGAGGGAGACGGATATGGCTGGCCGGAGCAAAGACCTTATGGATATTCGTGAAATTATTCGCCATCTCCGCGTTTCCGCAAGCGATCGGGCTGTTGCGCGTACGTTGGGCCTGCATCGCAAGACGGTGCGGCGCTATCGTACCTGGGCTGCTCAGCACGACATGCTCGGCGATCAGCCGTTGCCGTCGCTCGATGAGCTGCAGGCGCTCGTGCAGCAGACCCTGGTTGCCCCACCACCGCCGCAGACGGTGTCGTCGGTTGAGTCCTATCGCGATCTGATTGTGGATCTTCGGGCGCGTAAGGTGGAGGTGGCCGCGGTTCATCAGCGCCTCATCGAACGGGGGTTTACGGGCAGCTACCACGCCGTGTATCGTTTTGTTCGCCAGCTTGAACCCCATCTTCCTGATGTTCCGGTTCGGGTTGAGCGTGCCCCCGGTGAGGAGGCACAGGTGGATTTTGGGGCGGCTGGGAAGCTCATTGACCCTCTCTCGGGCGTGTTGCGCACGGCGTGGGCGTTTGTGATGACCCTGGCGTTCAGTCGCCATCAGTATGTCGAGTTTGTCTTTGACCAGAGTATCGCAACCTGGATTCGCCTGCACGTCAATGCCTTCGCCTTTTTTGGTGGCGTTCCGCAGCGCGTGGTGTGTGACAACTTGAAGGCGGCGATTGTGGTGGCTTTGCGAGACGATCCACTGGTGCAGCAGACCTACCGTGAGTGTGCGGAACACTATGGTTTTCTGATTGACCCTTGCCGTGTGGCGACGCCGGAGCATAAGGGCAAGGTGGAGAGCGGCGTTCACTACGTCAAGCGCAATTTCCTCGCAGGGCGCACGCCCGCCCGTCTGCCGGACGCCAATACCTTCGTGCTGGATTGGTGCCGCACCACGGCGGGCGAGCGGGAGCATGGCACGACATTTGCTCAGCCGCGTGTGCAGTTCGAGACGATTGAGCAGGCCGCACTCCGCTCGCTGCCAACCGTCGCCTACGATCTGGCCATCTGGAAGGAGGCGACCGTCGCCCGCGACAGCTACGTCATCTTTGAGAAAAGCTTCTACTCGGTGCCATTCCGCCTGGTTGGTGAGCGCGTGCGCGTGCGCGGCGGCAGCCAGCGGCTCCAGGTCTATACCACCGACTACGCGCTGGTGGCGACCCACCCGCGTGCGGCGGAGGCGGGCGAGCGCCACACGCACATGGATCATCTGCCGCCGGAGAAGGTGGCCGGCTTGTGTCAGACCCGCGAGGGCAGTCTGGCCGCTGCACGCGATATTGGCCTCGCGACGACTCAGGTGGTGGAGACGCTGTTGAGCGATCCGGCGTTAGAGCGCCTCCCCACGGTGGGGCGGCTCCTGCGCCTGCGCGAAACCTACGGCGACGAACGGCTGGAGGCGGCGTGTGCGCGTGCCCTCGTTTTTGACGACCCGCGCTACCAGACGATTAAAAAGATGCTGGTGGATGGCAGCGAACAGACGCCGCTGCCAGAACCAGCGCCCGCAGCGTCCGCGCACACCTTTGCCCGCAACGCCCGTGAGTTGCTCGGCCATCTGTTTGGAGGCATCTAATGGACGTAAGCGCCAACCAACTGACCGACAAACTCAAGCAGTTGCGCATGTCGGGCGTGTTAGACAGCCTCGCCGCCCGCGAGCGGCAGGCGATTGAGGGCAAATGGTCATACCTGGCCTTCCTGGAGCAGCTTCTGGAAGACGAAGTGGAGCGTCGGGCGCAGAAGCAACTGGCGCTCCGGCTGCGGCGAGCAGCGGTGGGCAGCAGCAAAACACTGGAAGGCTTCGACTGGCAATTCAACGGCAACATCAACCGCCAGCAGCTCTTGCACCTCGCCAGCGGCACCTACCTCCGCGAACGGCGCAACGTGCTGATCTACGGGCCAAGCGGGGTAGGGAAAAGCCATCTGGCGCAGGCCCTGGCCCACGAAGCGTGCCGCCAAGGGCATGACGTCCTCTTCGTCAACACCCAGAAAATGCTACAGCACCTCAACGGCGGACGCGCCGACGGCAGTTGGGAACGTCGGCTCAGCAGCTACGTGCGGCCCACCCTGCTCATCCTAGACGACTTTGGCCTCAAGCCGCTGACATCGGTTATGGCCGAAGACCTCTACGACGTGATTGCCGAACGCTACGAACAGGGAAGCATCCTCCTGACGAGCAACCGTGCACCAGCAGAATGGCCGGAACTCTTCGGCAACCCCCTCTTAGCCTCCGCCGGCCTCGACCGGCTCGCGCACCGCGCCGAAACCGTCATCATCACCGGACAGAGCTACCGCGCCCAAGGGCGAACGCGGTTTGAACAGGAGGTGCGCCAGGCCGAACCGGCGGCGTAACAGAGTAAAGCAGGCTGGCGGCCTGATTGTGGGAGCGACGGAGCCGCCAGCCCCCAGCGGGTGGGTCCCATGCCTACCTGCTGGTACATCATTGCCGCAACATCCTGGTACATCATTGCTGCAAACCCTGGTACACTCACGGCCGCAATTTGACAATAGCCAGAGACAAGCGGGATGCCGTGTTTGTAGCAGAGCGGAAGCACCGTGAGGATGTGTTGCAAGCCTACGCGATGCCCAAACAGACGCGAATGTTGTTGGTGCATGCCCCAACGGCCATTGCCATCCATGATCAGTCCGAGATGCTGGGGTAGTTTGTTGCTCACGTTAGCATTGCTCACCTAGGGTACTCTACCAATCTCCATCATACGTGGTTGTCTCAACTTTTTCTATATGACTTTAGTGGGGGTTCGGTGCGGGCTTCGTTCTGTTCGCTGCGTTGGTTTTGTTTTGGCGGCGAAATCGCCAAAACAAAACCAATAGGGTCGTTGGGCGCATGCCACCAAACCCTCACTTGCAAAATCCCCTCCTAACCTTCACACATGTAACACAGACAACGCATTCAGTTAGTGGTAAAGTTGCTATCGGCTATTCCTATGCAAGCTCCCCCTTACCTCACCCCTCTGCTGCTCACCGCACTCTTAGCCGCACTGCTCGGTGCGGTCTTGTGGCGACGGCGCAAAGCGCCCGGGGCGACACCGCTGGCGTTTCTGATGGCTAGCGTCGTCTGGTGGACGCTGGCCTACATGGTGAGTCTGAGCGTCACGAGTATTGCGGCACAACTCTTCTGGAGCAACATAGCCTATGTGGGCATTGTTCTGGCGCCGGTCTGCTGGTTCGCTTTTGCTTTAAGCTATACCGGCGCAAGCGCCGCTCTCACTCATCGTCGCATCGCACTGCTCTTGCTGGTGCCCTTGCTCACCCTACTGGTCATTGCGACAAATGACTTCCATGGGCTCTTTCGCCGCCAGGTTTTTCAGGCCACGAGTGACGGCTTTGTGATCCTGGATGCCGCGCTCGGCCCCTACTTCTGGTTTCACACCGCCTATTCCTACCTTCTGCTGCTCAGCGGTAGCGTCCTTCTGCTGCACAACCTGCTGCACCTTGCGCCCTACTACCGCACCCAAGCGGGCGGCCTGCTCATCGGCGTGGCGACGCCCTGGATCAGCAACACAATCTACCTCGGTGGCCTCAGCCCCTACCCCTACCTCGATCTCACTCCCTTTGCGCTGCTCATCAGCGGCGTCGCCATTACGTGGGACATCGTCCGCCTCGATCTCTTCGGCATCGTTCCCATTGCCTATAACACCGTTTTCCAGAGCATGGAAGATGGCGTGCTCGTGCTGAACGATCAGGCGCAGATTGTCGATCTCAACCCCGCCGCAGCGCTCCTTTTAGCCCACCAACCCCAAGCCCTCATCGGCACACCCTTCAGCCACGCCTTTCCCGATGGTGCAGCGGCGTTTGCGCAATGTCGACAACAAGCGCCATCCTATACCGAGGTCTTTTTATCTGATCCGGACAGCGTACGCTCATTCGATCTGCGCGTCACACCCATTCACGACCGTCATAAAAATGTGAAAGGCCACGTCCTCATTCTACAGGAGAGTACCAAGCGCAAGCAGGCCGCCAACGCATTGCGCCGCCAGAACGAAGAACTCTTAGCCCTCGCCACCGAAAACGGACATCTCTACCAAGCGGTGCAACAAGAACTTGCCGAGCGCAAACAGATCGAGGCGGCGCTTATCCTCGCCAAAGAATCCGCCGAGATCGCCAATCGCGCCAAGAGTCGCTTCCTGGCCAATATGAGCCACGAGCTACGCACCCCTCTCACGGCCATTCTCGGCTACAGCGACATGGTGGCCATAGAAGCGCACGAAAGCGGCTACCACGAGCTCGAAAAAGACCTCGCGGCTATTCAGGGGGCTGGGCAGCACCTCTTGCGCCTGATCAACGACATCCTTGACCTCACGCGCATCGAGGCCGAAAAATTCAACCTGCACATTGAGCCTTTTGTGCTTGCCGACCTGATCGATCAGGTCGCTGATACGATAAGCCCTCTCATAGCTAAAAATAATAATACATTCACTGTCGAAAAACCTGACGATTGCGGCATCATGCAGAGCGACAGCACCCGGGTACGTCAAATTCTGCTCAACATTTTGGGTAACGCCACCAAATTCACCGAAAATGGCAGCATCAGTTTACGTCTTCTTCTCAGTGAAGAAACACAAACCAACGCTTCTGCTCTTATTACTTTTATCATTCGTGATAGCGGGATTGGTATGAATCTCGATCAGCAGCACAAACTCTTCCAAGATTTTGTACAAATCGACGACTCGACAACGCGCAAGTATGGGGGGAGCGGCCTTGGGTTGGCCATTACCTACCGTCTCTGCAAACTCATGGGCGGCGCCATCCACGTCAGCAGCGCCCCCGGCGTCGGCTCCACCTTCACTATCGAACTCCCGCGCCATACCTTAGCGCAGCAGCAAAGCATCCAACAGCACCAACAGCACCTCCGGGGGGGCGTCGAGGTTGATGCGGTAGATCGTCGCCCCTTGGGCGAGACGTTGCAGCCGCTCGTCGCCACACCGTTGCCCGCTGAGGGTGTCGAGCAGCGCGTCGGCGATGCCGCCGCTCCCTGCGACCACAAGCATCCGTCGCCCAAGAGCGGCACAGAGCTCTAGTTCGCGTAGGGTGTTGAGGCCCCCGCCAACCACGAGTGTCACCGCGCGCGTACGCGGGGCGTAGGCCGCCGCCAACGCATACATCAGCGGCGTCTCGTCGCCCCAGGCGTTGCCCGCCGCGAGCAGCATGTGGCTATGGTTGGGTTCCAGTGCAACCCCGCCAGGCTGCGGTTGCACCAACTGCGCGACCGTCACACCAATGCAGGCCGTGGGCTGGCCATAGCGTGCCAAGCCCTGGCCGAGTACCGCAAAGATGCCTGCATCGGTTCCGCCCGTGATCGCCACCGCGCCCCGGCGCACCAACCACGAGGCTAAGCCATCTTGGAGCAAAGGGGTCACCTGGGCATACAGTGCCGCCAAGCTCCCGTTGGTGGAACCGTTGAGCAGCACGAGGGGCCGCCCCTGGGGGATGCGTAGACTCTGTAACGTGCGCCGCAGTTTCGCGGTAGGCAGCACATCGCCAGCATGGTGTTCAAGGGGTGTGATGGTATGTGAAAACATAAGAGCTTCCTTAGTGGGTATTGGAGACCGGGAGGGGGTCGGGGGGCGCTGGATGCACGCAAGCTGCAAAATAGCTTGAAGTCATTCCTACTAGCGGAAAACCGCTCACTCCTTGCTTTAATCTCATACCACACTCGAAAGCATCAATTACTTCCCTCAGCGGGACAATTGGCGGGACAAAAAGGAAGCAGCATGACTATTCAACACCACAGGCATCTAGAAATACCACCGCCACCGCGCAGTGCATGTCAGGCTTGCCCCCACTACGGAGCGCAGATGGTCACGCACCATGCTTTCGCACTTCCGCTACAGCGCACAGCTAGGCCAGCGCAGCAGCAACGGCCCGCCACGTATGATCTCTTTCTCTCCTACCATGCGCCCGACCGCCCCGCCGCACGCGAGCTGGTCGCGCTGCTCAAGCAGGCCGGCTTTGCCCCCTGGTTCGATCAGGACGAGATCATGACCGGCCAGCTTTGGATGGATCGGGTGGAGACGGGTTTAAGGCAAGCGCGGGCGGTGGTGGTGCTGATTGGGCCGCGTGGTATCGGGCCTTGGCAGCGCCACGAGGCCAACATGGCCCTTCGGTTGGCGCTGCGGGGTGGCGACGAGCGCCCCATTATCCCGGTGCTGCTGCCGGGCGCGGATCGCCACGGGCTGCCCCTGCTTCTCGATAGCTTTTCGTGGGTCGAGTTTCCCCATGGCTTTGCTGATCCCCAGGCGATGGCGCGGCTGGTGGCCGGGTTGCGGCGCATGGAGCAGTGAGGCGGGAGGGGTGATGTATCCGTTCAGGGAGTAAAGGCTCTTTTGTTTTACCGCGAAGAGCGCGAAGAGAACGAAGGACGCGAAGATCGGACATAGGGGACAAAACCATCACCTTTCTTCGCGCTCTTCGCGCTACAACGTAAGCGCACGTTGTCGTCATGATCGCGTCAGGATGATGCCTCCCTGAACGGATACAGGGGTGATAGCTACACCAATTACCGTTGAACATGCCGCGTAACGAATCACGTCAGACTGCATTGCTATGAGGCAAACCTTACTCGTCGCCCGCCACTCCTTCCGGCGGACGACCCCGGGGGATGCTGCCGTTGGCCACTTCGGCCTGGTAACGGGCGAGGGCCGACGGGGTGCTGTACCAGCGGCCTGCACGCTTGGTGCCGGCGAGGCGGCCTTTGCGGATGAGCAGGGCGAGGTAGGCGGCGCTGTGGGGCGTGTCGCGAGCGAGTTGGCTGAGCGGTAGCCATTCGTCGTCGGGGGTAGCGGCACAAGCGTCGAGGTAGAGGTCGAGGCCGATCTCGACGGCGCGCCCGATCAGGTTGAGCAGAGCATTGTAGCGGCCCCGGTCGGCTTGGGCCAGCGCCTCAAGGTAGCCCAGCCGCCACTCGTGCAGCAGCAAGGCGGGAGGATAGCCCGCCCGTAGCAGCAGCAGATTCAGCAGCAGCCGGGCTGTGCGACCATTGCCGTCGAGGAAGGGATGCACCGCCAAAAAGCCGTGATGCGCCAGCGCCATCCTGGTCACTGGCTCGTACTGTTGCCCATCCGCTGCAAGCCAAGCCAGCCATTGATCCACCAAGCCAGGCACCTCACGGGCGGGCGGCGGCGTAAGCTGGGCACCGCGAATACTCACCGCGCCCTGACGAAACTGCCCCGCCTCAACGAGCATGCGATCCATCACGAGGCGGTGTAGTTCCAGAATCTGGGCCACCGTGAGCGGCGTGGTTGCCTCGGCTAAGCCCACCATCGCCGTGTACGCAGCGGCATGGTTCGTCGCCTCAAGGTGCTCCTTAAGCGCATGGCCACCAATCGTGATGCCATGCGCAATTACCAGTTGCGTCTCGCGTAGGTTGAGCGTATTGCCCTCGATCGCGTTGGAGTGGAAGGTTAAGCGCACCTGGAGATCGGCGTGGAGTACCCGCAGCACATCGGGCGGCAGAGGCCGCCGCGCATCCAGGGCGGTGCGCTTCTCGCTGAGGCGCTGCGCCAAGCGGGGATCCATGCGTGGAGCGTTACGCATGTATGTCCTTCAAGAAAGAGTATCGGCTAATGCTAGTATAGCACTAGCCGATACTATTATACCAAATGCGCCCGTTGGGTTGCACCGCCACATCCCGTGATGCTCCACCCCGCGCTCGACGCCGACACTGGCCCTTCGGCCAAGATCGGTATAAAGGCTCGTACTGACACAAATACCGGGTGAGGGTCGCATACACACGGGCGAGTCCAATCGATTGGACTCGCCCGTTTTGCTCATCCTGATGCGTTAAAGCGCCCAAACAAAACATGACGGAATTCTTTAAAAAAAACGCGCAACGGCCTTCACCACGCGCCGTCAGGGATGCCGGTGAGGTAGAAATGGGCCCACTCGCCGGGTGGGCGCTGGCGTGCAAGATCGCTCTGGGCGCGGCAGAGCGCACTGGCGCAGGGGAGGCCGTTGCGCCAGTGTTGGTAGAAGGAGCGCACGAGGGCGCGGGCGGTGCGGTATTCGACTTGCCACATGGCCGCGATGACTGCGCTGGCCCCGGAGACGAGCGCGGCGCCGCTGAAGCCTTGCAGCCCGGGGCCGACTTGGCCGCTGTGGCACGCATCGAGGAAGAGCAGATCGGCGTGCAACGCAGTGCGGTAGAGGTCGTCGGCGTAGAGGCGGCGCGGCCCGGTGATCAGTTGAGCAAAGCGGCCACTGCCGTGCGCCGGGAATTCGCCATGCGCCATCAGGTGGATGCTGCGTGCGTTGTTGCTGCGTGCGAGGATTTCGTCGGGCGTGAAGGGGCCGTGCACCTGCGTGCCGCCGCTGAGTTCGCTGAGGCGTACGAGTTCTTCGGTGACGCCTTTGAGTTGGGGGTAGTGCGTTTCGCCCCGCGCATCATAGCCCAGTACCCAACGTTCATTGGCCCGTTCGCGCTCCAATTGGCGCTGGCGCAACAGCGTGAGGACGGTGCCGCTGGGCACGTAGCTCACCGGCATGCGTTCGAGCAGGTAGTGGACGCTGTCGAAGGCGGCGTGCAAGGGGTAGAGCGGAAGGCCCTCGTCAAAGGCGATGATCAGCCCTTGCGCTGTCGCGAGGCGCTCTTCAAAAGGGGCCAAGAAGATGCGGTAGAGCGACAAGAGGAGTGTGTCGGCTTCGGCTTTACTGGCCAGCATGGCCTTGGCAATCGCTTCAGCTTCAGGCCAACGCTGGCTCAAGCCCTTCCAGTCACTTTTGCGCGCCAGCAGGAGGCGTTCGGGGGGGCCATGGTTGCCGATGAGCGTCGCCCAGAGTTCCTGCGCCTCCCCGTTACCGACGCGCAGCGGGGCCAAAAGCAGCGTGTTGGGCGGCAAGGCGGCTTGGATGGCCGCGAGCGTTGCCGCTTGCCCAGTGATCCAGCCAGCGCGCGTGGCTTTGGCATCGTGAATGCGCTGTAGGGCGGCAAAATAGGCCGCCTCGGCCTGCTGTCGCCGCGTGGCCGTCGGCGCAGCGACACCGGGGCTGTCGGCAAGCACCGGGCGGCGGCCACGTACTTCGCGCAGGCTGAGGCTGGCTTGGACGTAGCTGAGTTGCTCGTAGGCCTGCTTGATCTCACGCAGATCTTCGTGATCGAGTAAGCGCCACAAGCCCGCGTTGCTCAACTCATCAAGCAACGCCTGGGCGCGCAGTTGCTCACTCACCGCAAAAGCCGTCGGCTCATCCGGGGCCAAGACAAAACTGCGCTCGGCGGCGCGACGGCGGGCGGCCCCGAGGCGCAAGGTGTAGAGGCTGAGGCGCACCATGCCGTGCGCCTGCGCGGTGGCTGCCAACGCATGGCCGTAGGCCTCGCGCGCCGCCACAAGCGCTTTGGTCTGCTCATAGGCACGCCCCACCGCCTCCCACAGCGCAGCAGCCCCCACGAAATCGCCCGCTTCCTCCAAGGCCTGCGCCGTCGCGACGCGCTCGGGCAGGGGCACGGTCGAATCGTGTTGCGCCACAATGCGCCGCAGCTCCAGTTGACGGCGGGGAACCGGATGCGCCGCCAAGAACTGCTGCGCCTGGGCGAGCATCGTGGCCGCCAGAGCGCTATCGCCCCACTCATAGGCCCGTTCGGCCAGTTGCGTGCAACAGACCAGCGCGAGCAGATTGGCGCCCAAGGCTTCAAACCGATTCATGGCCTGACGCAGCAATTGGGCAACCTTTTCAGGCTCATCGGTGAGCAGCGCATGAAAGCGGTCACGTTCGGCATGCTGCTTGGACGAAGCGCCGCCAGCCTGAATGATCGCTTCCAGATCAGCAAAAAGCAGCAGCGCCAAAGGCCGATCATCAAGCAGCAGCGCCAGCAACACCTGGGCTTGGCGCAGATCATACCTATCGGCCAAGGTCAATTGATTTAGTTCGATCCCGGCGCCCAACCAGCGCTCTGCCTCCTCAAAGTAGCGCCGCGCCTCGGCATGACGCCCCAAACGCTGCTCAAGGATGCCTTGGTTGAAACTGAGGCGAAACGCGATGCTGGGCAATAGGCGCTGATTCTCAACGCGTGGAAGCAGCGTTGTGGCTTCGTGGTAAAAACGACGGGCCAGCGCAAACTCATCGCGCAGATTCTCGTGGGCAAAGCCGCGCGCATTGAGATGCTCCATGTAGCGCAGGATGTCGTACGGATCATCACTCAGCGGATCAATCATGGCCTGAAGTTCGGCAAACAACGCATCGGCAGGGCTGAATTGTTGTTGCTCAATCAAGACCCCAGCCTGAATCAGTTTTGCTTTCTCTATGCCGGGTTGATGCTCAGCATGCATGAAGTAGTGCAGCGCGGTTTGCGCTGTCTCAAAAGCCAGAGCAAAGTCGTCACGCACAAAGAGCCCCTGCGCCAAGTTGACGAGGGCAATCGCCCGGCCCTGTTCATCACCAGCCCAACGGTAGGCCCAGGCGGCCACGCGCAAAAGATTGAGATCCATCTGGGGCAGGTTGGCCCGGTTGAGCCACATGCCATAAATGTCGAGCGCACTCGCCGTGCCCAGCGGAGCCACGCGAGCACCTACCAACATGCCGCGCACCACGAGGGCTTGATCCTTCTCTTCGCGCAGCCGCACACGCAACGCACTCAAGATCTCCTGATCAAGCGCCTCCGGCGGGAACTGCGCCTCCAGTGTGGACGCTACCTCATCAAGCGTGCGTTGCGCATCAACAATGAGAGCGATGATGTGCTGTGCATCCATTGGCTATGCCTGTTGTCAGGGGGGAAGGGGCCATGCCCCATCATCATGAATGGAAGCCTCCCCCGAGGAACTTTTTTCTTTCGTTTTGGCGGCAAAGCCGCCAAAACGAAAGAAAAAAGAGGGTTTGGGGCCAGGCCCTCCCCGTAAGGCTACGCTCCTGGTATATCCAACCACGTCGTCCCGACGATTTCATCCTCAATCACCAACGCAAGCACGTAGCGCCCGGCGGCGACGCCATGAAAGGCAAAATGGCCAAAACGATCTACGTGGGCTTCGGCGATCGGGCTGATGTGCGGTTCGGGCTGCGTGCTGATGTGGTAGAGCCGCACCGGCGCGGCCAGCAGATCGGGCTGCAACGGGCGCACCTGACCATCCACAACCGCCCCGTCGTCCTCTTCATCAAGCACAAGATCGAGCCAAGCCGGTTCGTCGCGCTCGGGGATGGCAACGGCTTCGAGGGTTGCGTCACCGCCGCTCATAAAGAGCCCGCCGCGCTGGGGAAGGTGTTGTTGCCAGTAGGGTATGAGTTGGTGCAGATAGCGTTGTTCTTCGTCGGCGCGCGCACGCGGGGTGACGAACGGGCGGGCGAGGTCGTGGGGGCTGAGGCTAAGCTGACCATCGGCGTAGGCGGCCAACCGTGCAAAATCCACCGCTCCCGCTACCTCTTCCTCCGCAGCGGGGTCGTAGCTCTGCATATGGCGGTGCAACGCACGGTAGATCGTCGCAAAATCGGCATCCGTCGCCAGAAAAAAGGCCACATCAGGGTAGTGTTCCTGCGCCGCCTCGCCCGCCAAGACGCTAGCCACGTAATCATCAAGCCGCGCATACGCCGCTTCGAGATCATACCCCTGCGTCGCCGCCTCGGCAGTGTGGGCCAATTCGCGCAACAGCCGGTCATAGTGCTTCGCTTCCATCATGCCCTCCTTTCCATCCCCACCCACGCATCAATTCACTCTGGATAACCCCCTTGCTCAGCAGACAAGCGACCAGCTTCTTCTTCAGGCGATGGTAGCGCACCTCAACCATGCTTTTGCTACGCGGCGGAATGAGCAACGCCGCAATCTCCGCCGCGGTTGTCCCCTCCATGCGAAGATCCAAAATACGCTGGTCGATAGGCTTGAGCTGCGCGACGCACTGGTGGAGGGCCGCATAGACCGGCGCTTTGACCGCTTCGCGCTCGGCAGCGAGCGCTGCATCGCCCTGCGTCAGCGCCTCAGGTGCCGGAATACGCTCAAGCAACGGCGTATATTCAGCTTGCTCAGCGGCCCGTGGATACTCACGCACCCGCTGCCCGCGCTCGCTCAACGCCGCCCGCATCGCATTCATACAGCGCCAACGGGCGCGTTGGTGCACAAAAGTTTGAATAGATTGCACATGATCCCAATCGTCTAAGCGCTCAAGGACTTCCGCCAAGACATGGTGGGTCACATCTTCAGGATCAAGTTCGGCACTGGCCCAACCATGTAGTAATGAAAGACAAACACGCTTACAAGATGGGTAGAGAATATCCCACGCCTCTTTGTCACGGTTACGCAAACGTTGCCGCCACTCAGCGGGCGACCAAGCGGGTTGTTGGGGGGGCATAGCTGCTTCCCTTGGAGATCAGGCGTGCCACACGGAAGGGCGGTGGCACATGGAACGGGGCATTCATTATAGCAGTATCGCCCGGGGATCAAATCCCCTCAACCAACGCAATCTCTGCGTCGCTCAGCCCGTAGAGCGCATAGACAATCTGGTCAATCAGGCGGTCGGTGGCGGCGATGCGCTGATCAAGCGCGGCGATGGCTGGCTGGCGGCTGCGGTAGACCTTCACCAGCTCGGCCATGCTGCCCAGCTTGTTCTTCAGGCGCTCCTTCACGAGCCACTTCCACTGCGTTTCGCTGAGCGCACCAATGTCGTCGCGCAGCTCAAGGCGGCGTGTCGCCAGCTCGCCGAGCTCTTCCTGCGCGGCGGCCAGCGTTGCCGCATACTTCGCCTGCTTCGCCGCACGATCCTTGTCATCGTCCTTCGGCGGGCGCGGCGGCGTATAGAGCCGCCCCATCTGCTCCAGCAGCCCTGGTGCCAGTACGCCCTCCAGGTCGAGCAGCAGATCTTCCAGGGCGCGGTGGCGCTGCTTATGCAGATCAAGCATCTGTTGCGCCAGATGCGCCAAAATATCGTGTACCACATCGCTCTGCTCCGGCACCGCCGCCAGGCGCTCTTTGCAGAAGTGCAGGAGATCCGCATGCTGCTGCGCTGCATAGAGCGCAAGGCCCTCGGCGCACAAGGCGGCGCGCTCAGCCTCCGGCGTGGTGAAGGCGATGCGGCGGATGGGGATCTGGCGTAGAGTTTCTGGAAAAATATCAATCCCAGGCGACAAGAATTTACTGTGGTAGTAGCCAATCGCTGATGAGGCAATAATGGCAAGCAAGAAATACAAGTCATAACTGTTGGGCAGGATAAATAGATCTGTATCAAAGTGCAAGCGCTTTGAACCTAAATCAACGACTTCTTCAGCCTTTACACAACAGTTAATGACGTGGTTGACGTAGATCTGTTGAGTATCAAGTGTTGCCGTTATCGTTCGTTTGTTTGAGATTCGTTGCACTAATATTTTTGGAGATTCAAATAGTTTTGGGTATTTGGGGCGATGCATCTCTTTGGGAAGATAGTCAATGTATCGTGTCGGAACTAACCATGAGTAGCGCCCCCCCCACTCTTTCGCTTCAATGTAGGGTTTGTAGTGTTCGCCCGCCTTGGCATGGTGAATAAGGCGATCAACGGACATGCCTGTCTTAGAGTTATGCCCAACAAATCCTGTGGTGAAGTAGCAATACGATTCGAGTTTTTCTGAGGCGGTTGTCATTTTTTGCCGAAGGTGATCATCTCTAACTGCAACATCGATTTGAAATGCTGATCCTGAAAGACGCTTGAATTGAGATTGCTTGAGCATTTTGCTGAATGTTCCCTTACGAAAATTGGGAAGTGACACAATGTGGGTTTCTTGATCTATTTCAGGTGCTTGATTATCAATAACTAAAATACATGTTGATACACCAACATTGGGAAAGACAGTTTCTCCACGCGCATCAACAATAATACGCAATGCTTTTTCAGACAACAGCCATTTACGTAATTCTTCTGCATAGTTTATCGTCATTACAGCAGAAGGAACAATATACGAAAAGCTGCCTTTATTTTTTAAGAGTGAAATCCCTTTCTCAATGAAAATAGCGTATACATCGAAGCGGCCCCATACTGTCGTATACAGACCAGATTTAATAATGTAATTGCGCTGATCCTTGTCGGCGGTTTCAGCCCGAATATACGGCGGATTGCCCACCACCACATCAAAGCCGGCTGCGTCGCCGAGCGCGTAGCCGTGGCGGTCGAAGAAGATTTCGGGGAATTCCAGTTCCCAATGGAAGAAGCGGCGCTCGGCGGCGATGGCAGCGGCCTGTTCGAGCAGCGCAACGATGGGCTGCACGGCGGACATGGTGCGCCCCGTGGCGTAATCGGTCAGGGGCGTGTGGAGGTCGGCGGGGACGTTGAGGCCGAAGTGTTTGGCTGTATCCAGGTTGGCGAGGCGTCCATATTTGCGGGCTAGGGCGCTCCGCAATTCGGCATACAGGTGCTCTTGCTCCTTCACCTCCTCTACCGTGTTGGCCGCTTTGGCCTCAATCAGCCACATGTTATCTACCGCCGAACTCATGCTCTGGCGGAAGGCGTCGTCGCTGAAGAGCGCGAGTTGGGCCGTCGGTGCAGCGGTGCGTTTCGCCTTGCCCGGCTTTGGCGCCGCCCCGCCAAGGTTGAGGTCGGCCAGACGCGCCCCGATCAGCGCATTGCCGCAGCGCAGGTGGTGGTCGAGGAACGAGAGCGGGCGATCCTGGGCCACAGTTACCAGCCACAACGAGAGCTTGGCCAGATCGACCGCCAGCGGGTTCAGGTCAACACCGTAGATGCAACTCTGCGCCACGCGCCGCTTCCAATAGGCCAGGTCGGCCTCGTTTGCGCCATCCTCCGGTGGCAGCGCCAGATCGACCAGAAAGCGGGCGATATACTCGGTGGCTTCGACGAGGAAATGGCCTGAACCCATCGCCGGATCACAGACATTCAGCGCCAGCACGGCGCGCATCTTCGCCGCATCATCGTCCAGGCCTTCCACGGCGCTACGCAGCGCCGGGCCGATGGTCTGCTCAACAATGTACTTGACGATGTAGTCGGGGGTGTAGTAGCTGCCGGAGGCCTTGCGCTCGCCCTTGTCATTCAGCAGGGCGACCGTCCACTGCTGCTCTGGCGCAAGCGCCTCGAGATGATATTCGAGCAAACCCTCGTAGATCGTCCCCAAGTGGCGCTCGGCCAGGTCGCGGTAATCGATGAACTTGCCGTCAACACGGGCGAGCATATCGAGCGCCTGGAGCAAACGGGCATCGCCGACACTCTTCTCTTCGAGAAAGGGATACTTGACAGGATCGAAGAGCCCACCGTTGAAGGTGGCAATCTTGAGCGGCGGACTGCCTAAGTTAATGTAGTTGAACAGGGTACGCAGGCGCGACCAGTAGGTTGCGCTCTCCGGCAGCAGCGCAACATCGTGCCGAACGATCTCATGCTTGATCGCGTGCAAGCTATAGAATTTGCGATACTGCGCACTCGTACGTAGCGGCAGCAGATCACGCGCCTCGGCATAGAAAACGAACAAGAGCCGATAGAGCACAATCAAACTGTGATCATAGATCGTCTTCAGCGTCGCCGCATCGTAGCCCAACGCATTGGGCGGATAGTCGAGAAACCCCTGCGCGATGCAGCGCAGCGCCTCGTAGACCTGCTCCTTCAGATTGTCGCTGATGCCCCGGGCAAATTCCGTACTGGCGCGCAGAATAGTACGCAGGCCCAGCGCATGATCATCGAAAGCCGTACGGTGGAAGAATGCGTAGAAATAGAGAAAGGCTGCCGGATCATGCTGCTCAAGCAGCGCCGACAGATCGATCTCATAGTAACGGTCGAGCTTATGCGCCGTCTCCTTGTGATAGAGCCGCCAGAGCCGCCCGTTCGTCAGGATGCCCCACTCGGCGCCACTATGCTGCATATAAAAGTGAATCTGAAAAGCGGGATTTTTGTTACTGAAGGCATCGCCACTCTTCACCTTCAGTGTCATATCGAGCGGACGATCCCAATACTTCGCATCACCCACTGCAAAACAACCGTGGGTTGGCAGCGTATCATCAAGCATCGCGCCCTTCAGGGCATCACGCGCCGCCGCATCGCGGTAAAAGACATAATCGGGCTTCTTCGTCCCATCAGGCGTACGCAACGCCGCCTGCACCTCAAATGTATGGCCGAGCGCCTGCAACACCGGCTTAATCAGACCATCTTCAGTCTGCGCCTCATTCGCACTCGGCTTAAAAGCAGCCCAAATCCCTTGCAGACGCTCCAACACCAAGGTAGCCCGATCCGTAAGCGCACGCCAATCACCACTCCGTGGCAACATATAGTTGAGGTAGTAATCGGAAAAGAGTTGCTGATTACGGTGGGGCGGGGGAGCATCAAGGGAGATTTGGTTGGGTACCATCAAATAGACCTTGGGATTGAAATAAAAAAACGGCTGCAATGAGCTTTAATTTTAGTGAGTGTAGAAGATTGACTTCCTCCTGTTGCGTGTAAGTATAGCATGTTCTGCAACAACAAAGGGGCCACTCCCAAGTGTAGCCCTATCTGCCTACCGGCTGGGGAGGGGTTTGGGGAGGGCAGAGCCCCCGAACCCCTCCCACCATCCTGGAGGTTCCAGAAACAGTATCCGAACGAAACAAGGCGGCCATAGAAACGGGCGAGTCCAACTGATTGGACTCGCCCGTTTGGCTCATTCCAATGCGCCAAATCGCTAAAACAAAACAATGCGTTTTTGCCTTCATCTCGAACAAGCCCGTTGCGCTCCTACGCGGCGGCGTCAGCCCCCCTCAGCCAATGTGGGCCAACCGACACCCATGCCTCTGACTCTGGGGCTGATCGACGCCGAAGAGATCGACAATGAGCTGTTTGAGCGAACGGCGCAGCACGCCGTAGGAGTAGTAGCGCAACCCGAGGGCGTAGTTGTGCTCGACCATCTGGTGGCTCGTGGCCGGGTGCTGCAACACATCACGGGCCTGCTCTACCGTCTCATCGGTGATAAAGCCGTCAAACTCGATAGCCTGAAAGCCCTTGGGTGCAATGTCGTAGGTGTAGATCGAGTAGCGATTCACCACCAAGGGGCGCTGGAAGTAGATCGCTTCGAGGAAGGCGTTGCCAAAGCCTTCAATGTTGGAGGGATAGGTCACCAGGTCGGTTTGGCGATAGACATCATCAAGCGTATAGATCTTTTCGCCATCCGCCGTCATGCCACGCGCAGGCTTAATGCGATCACCAACCAGGCTCAGCGGGACATCAAGCAACTCTGCGTAATCACAGACGCGCTGCACATAGGCATCGCCTTCGTCGCCGCCGGCATGCGAGATGACAAGGTGGCAAGGCAACCCCTGGCGCTGCAAGCGATGGAGCAACTCAATGGCGTGCTCAATCCCTTTGCGCTGCACGATGCGCGTCGGTTGCAGCACCAAGAATGCGTTGGGCGCCAAGCCAAGATCGGTACGCAGATGGGCGGTATAGGCGTCGGGCGACGAAGGCGGGCGCTCGAAGTGCATCACATTGGGCACCAACAACGACGAAAGGCCCGCCCGCAGGCCCAACTGATGCGCCCCCGACGAATTGATCACCACATGGCGGATCGAAGGCAACTGCGGCGGAAAGCACATGTTGAGGTAATCCCAGACACAACCCGTCAGGAAACGTTTACGCTCCCAGAAGAAATCGTGGTGATGGGCCACCGTAGGCATGCCCGTCTCGGCAATAAACTCCGTCAGCGCCGCACCGAGCGGAATATGCATCGGAATTGCCAGCGCATTCTCAGCAATAAGCAAATCAATGCCAAAATCGCGCACAAAGGCATAGAGTTGCTCCTTGAGCACCTGCTGCAACTCACGGATCAACCGCGAAATCTCCGGCGGGCGTTGCAGCGTCGCAAACGCAACATCCTGCACCCGCGCCACATCTGGATGCTCCCAAAAAGCCTCCGGCACCACCCGGCTCTGCGTTGGCGGCAGATCAGACTCCCCGGAGAAATAGAAGCACTGATGGCCAAGGTAGCTCAACACCTCCGCCCATTTCATTGTCTCCAACGAGACCCCATCCGTCCCGGCAAAGCGTGTCGAGACAAACCCGATGCGTAGGCCCGTGGGCGTGCGTGCATTGCTACTCATACGAAATCCTAGCTCCTTTGCACCCCGCAGCGCTGCAAGGTGCGCCATTGCGTGCGGCAGCCACTCTGCCGCAGAGAGTTAGGTTTCAGTATAACGAGCTTGTCAAAGCCCTCGGTTTATGTGTTGTAATACGTATTGTACACGTATTGTAGCATATGCGAAGGGCGCAGCCGCACTTGTGGGAAGGGTGCGCACGGGAACCAGGTTCCCGTGCATCCTCTCTTCGTAGTTTATGCGTTGTCTGTATTGCGCTTAAAGCGCGAAATACGTTGCTCAAGATCGGAAATAATATCTTGTATTGCAGCAAGATCTTGCGTGCTGACAAATGGTGTTAACTCAGTGAGTACTTCTTGCGTGTTTGATGCATGGTAAAACAAGAGCGTAGCAACGTCATTTTCATATAAGCCCACGCGCGTAAAATCACCTTGTCGGTAGAGCGAGGGGAGTGCATACAACTTTAAGAGCATCAGGCCGCGAATAGTTGCAGATGTAATTGTTCGCTCAAAGAAAAGTTGTTGCGTTGCATGGTGTTTTTGCACATATGCAAATAGTGGTTTTTTCGTCAAGAGAAAATCTATCTGCAATTCTTGATATACGCCTCGAACAAAATAAAGATCCTGGCTTGTAATGGTGATTTCAGGTAACTTTTTTAACGCCGCCACACTTAAAATCAAGTCGATATCTTCGGTGTTTCGTCCTTGAATATACTGAAGAAGGGCAATGCCTCCAACAAGAACATAGTTCGTTTGTCGCTGCTCCAGCAGCGAAAAGAGGTTGTCGACCGTCTGAAGTAGTTCATCCATGGCGAATGGCACTCCTTGCCAACGCTGTGCATTAAACATCACTGCATTTCGTACAACTTTTCCGATATGAACTATGGACTTACTTGCCATGCTTACTTTTCGGTATCTCGTTTGTAAAAAGGGTGTGTGCGGAAACCTGGTTCTCGCACACACCCTTCCTGCACCTTTTAACGTCAAATTCGCGCTTTAGCCTCTTCCATGGTCGTCTGGAAGGCCTGGATCCAGGCGGGCGGGAAGCGGTTTGCGTCGGTCATCCACTTCTCGAAGTTTTCGATGGCGTGTGCGATCCCGATGCGCTCGGTGGCGACGGCGGCGGCGATGAAGCCGCCAACGTGCGGCAGGCGGGCGTTCCACTCTGGGCCGACACGGTTGGCAAAGCGCTGGTCAAACTCCTGCAAGAGTTCGTCGCTCAGCACGGTGCGTCGCTGGTTGGCTAGGCGCAATGCGCCATCGTAGATCGGGCGGAAGCTGGCCGCACGCTCGGGCATGGCTTGCACGGCATCTTCGTAGAGCAGCAGCATGTAGCACTCCGGCGACCACATGGGGATGCCGCGAGCGCCAATCATGCGTACCGTCCAGTCAATCTCTTCGTCTACCGCTTCTTGGCTCACCGCCGCTAGCCGCCCCATCACCACCCCGTCGCCCCACTCGAACCCGTGGCCCTTACGCCCGTAGCGTAGCTCCACGTAGGGGAAGAGCCGCCAGTAGCGGTCACCCGCTCGCAGCATTGTCCGCACTTCGCGCATGTCGTGGGGGATGGTCACGCTGCCGTCGCGCAGCGTAATCTCACGCGGAATGTAGGTTGTCGGGCTGTCGCTCAGCGGATAGACGAGATCGATCAGTTGGGTGATACCCTGCACCGCTTCGTCGGCGCCGAGCAGGATATGTTGGCGCTGGATGCTGTCGAGGTGCAAGCCATTAAGCGCCCCGGCAAACTCGTGCCAGTGGGCCGCGCCCCAAGCATCAAAGCTCTCCATGTAGCTCATGCCCTGGTGCCCCGGTAAGCGCATAGCCTGCGCGATCTCCTGACAGAGCCCGGCACCGCCCATGTTCCAGATCGCCAACACATAGGCCGTACCCAGCAGCGAAAGCGGGCTGCGCTGACCCCGCAGATGCAACTGCTCGGCCACAATCTGGCTCCAGAGTTGCGCCGCCGGCGGATTGACAAACTGCTGCTGCGCAAACGCCGCCTTGTCTTGCGCCAGCACAGTGCGCTTGTTGAGGTGGGGCGCAATCACCTTGCGCACCTCCGGCAGCGTCGCATGGCTCGCCGCCTCATCGAAGGCCGCATAGATCACATCAAGCCCATGCAACAGCGCAATGTAGCTATCGGGCGGCAGATCATACTTATGCACCTGCTCGAAAAAGGGCAACGCACCAATCTGCAAAATATGGCCATACGTCTCCATATGCAACAGATCGGTCAACGGCGCCGCATGGTGCATCTCAGCACGGCTCGGCGCAGCACTCGGGGCGGTCGTCGTGGGCATGGTGTACCTCTTTGGTTGGGAACGGGTGTCGCTGGGTGCCTTCCGGCGATGAGCCGGGAGGCGGTGCCTCCCGTGAAGATCCTTCGCATAGGGTTTGGGGTTGGGGTTGGTCCCTGCTACCTACCATTATGACAGATACCTATTACAGAAGCTGGCCTAACGGCCCCAAGTCGAGGTTCAAATCTTCGTTTTCGAGGCCAAAGATCACCTTTAGCTCCTCCATGCGCTGCTCTAGGCGCATAAACGTCTCGCCGAGGCGCTCAATCTCTTCATCGCTCACAGTGCCGCGCTCCATGCGGTGTAGCGCCTGGCGCTCCATCAACTGACGAATCAGCTCAATCAGCGTCAGCACCAACTTGGCCAAACCACGCTCAACCCCTTCCGGGTCGGCGTTAATACGTTGCGGCAACCCGGCGCATGTCTGCTCCAACTCAGCCGCAAACAACTCCGGGTCGCCCGAACTGTGCAACAGTTTACGCTGCAACGCATCAAGCTCCGCACGAGTGTCGGGGATGTCTTGTAGCATGGAAGTCCCTCTAAACCTCTTTTTTTGCTGGAAGGGTGCGCGAGGGAACCAAGTTCCCTCGCGCACCCTTCCAACATGCTATCACGTTGGCAAGATAGGCGCTAGAGCGTCCCGCGTTCCGCATCCCGCATCCCGCATCCCTCGTCCCGTGAAACAAAATGGTACGGCGGCCACGGGCCGGTGCAGAGCAGGCGCAGGTGTGCGTTGGTGGCGTCGAGGGCGGCGACGGCTTCGCGGAAGCGGGTAATCTCTTCGCGGCGCACGAGGTAGGCCGCACTGAGCAGCATCCGTTCGCCTGTAGGTTCGCGCTGCACGCTGGCGACCGCGTAGTTCGCAAGGGTGGCATGCAGTTCGTGGGCTGCCGCAAGGGCCTGCTGCCGCCGTACCTGTAGCGCCTGCGCAGTGGCGAAGCGACGCAACATATACTCGCGGCCACTGCTGGGGTTCGCTTGCGGCTCAGGCGCGGGTGGTGCGGGAAGATCGAGCAGCAACGCCCGCAAACCCAACTCGACACAACCGGCCAGCCGCGCTAAATCGCCGCGAAAAACCGCTGCTCGCTCGCGGAGCAGTGCTTCCACCACCGCCTCACGCTCCAGAATCGTGCCAAAACGCACCGGCAAAACCGCGCCATGCGCCATGAGCGCTTCGACCACCGCTTCGTGCGCCCAGACCTGCTCGGCGTTGGTTTGCACCTCTTTGGGCACGATTGCGCTCACTACCGCACGTAGCTCTGCCTCTTCCACCAAGCGCAAGGCTTGCCCTAACAGGCCCGTGGCGGGCGCGGGTGGAAGGTGCGTTTGATCGGTGATGGCGTAGAGGTAGATCATGGGGATGCGGGATGCGGGATGCGGAGGCCATCCCCCGCAAGTTGATACATGTCCAGAACCCCCAGGCCGCTGCTGCGCCCTGGGGCGATCAACACCTAATTCTCCTGCTCTTTGCTTCCCCCCCGCAACTTCTCCGCGCTATCCACCGAAGTCAAGAGCACTTTTAAGCCCAAGTAGATCAGATCCACATCGGCAACGGAGATGGTGATGTCGCCAATGATGATCACCCCTTTGTCCAAAATGCGGTCGAGGAGATCAAGGAGCGTGAGTTCGCGTTCGGCAGGGCTAAGTTCATGCATGGGGGGCGTCCTCGTCCTCTGGCGCATCAGCAAAGTGGTAGGGCGGCCAGGGGCCGGTTAGTTCGTAGGAGCAACCGGCAAATTTGCCGCCGATCTGTTCGAGGATGGCGTTGAACGTGCCGGTGTCGGCCTGTTCGACGAGGTAGGCACCCTTGAGGATGAGCGTGAGATCCGTCGTTTCGGGGGGCTGTTCGACGCTGCTGGCTTGGGCGGCGACGGCGGCGTTGAGCAGCATGCGGTGCCCTTCGTGGGCGTACGTCTCAGCGAGGCGTGTCGTCTCTTCGCGCAGCAGTTGGTTCAGCTTTTTGCCCAGCATATAGGCTGCGCCGCCGCTCTTGCCTTGACACTGCGCCGCCAGGCTGCGTACCCGTGCATTGTTGGCCGCCACTTGCGCCGCGAGTTGCGCCGGGTCTACGTAGAGCTTGACGCCCCATTCGAGCCGGTCGTTCAGGTGGGCCAGCACGCGCTGGAAGGTGGCCCCGTGGCTGAGCAGCATGCTGTGAATGCCCGTCGCGTCGCGGAAAATGGTTCCGAAACGCAAAGGCACCACCGTGCGTTGGCCCAACGTAGCTGCCAGAATCGCTTGATGCGTGCGTGCTCGGGGCTCCAACCACGCCAGATCGCCCAAATTGGCCTCAAGCGCATCTTCTTCAAACTGCGCCAAAGGCACCATACTCACCAGCGCAGCCAACGCGCCCTCGGTCACCAGGAAGGGCCGGGCCACCGCCTCAATCCCCGGCAGATCAGGCACGGGCCGCTGATCCGCCGTCGTCACGCCATAGACATAATAGCCCCATGCGGGGTCGCTCTGCTCGTCGTGGGCCTTCAATGACTCTGCTCCTCCTGGAGCGCCGTGGTGAAGTGACGACGCGCCAGCACAAGGTGCTTCTCGTCGTTGTGCCCGCTGGCGAGATATTCGCGGATGGCGGCACGCGCCGCACGACGGCAGAAGCCGGCCAGTTCCGCCCCACTACGCCCCGCAGTCGCTTCGGCCAGCGCCTCCAGATCCACGTCGCTCGCCAGCGGGGCGCTACGCGTGTGGATGCGCAGAATCGCCAGCCGGTCGGCGGGGTTGGGCGGCGGCAGCGCGATCTGAATCTCTAAGCGCCCCGGACGCAACAACGCGGGATCAACGCGGTCGATGCGGTTCGTCGCGGCCAGCACCAACACCCCCGGCAGATCTTCGATCCCGTCGAGCTCGGTGAGCAACTGGCCCACCACGCGTTCGGCGACCTGGCCATCGGCGCAGCGGACGGGGGCCAAGGAGTCCACTTCGTCGAGAAAGATGATACAGGGCGCGGCTTGGCGCGCCGTCTGAAAGACTTTACGTATCGCCCGCTCCGACTCGCCCACCCACATGCTCAACAACTGCGGCCCCTTCACGGCAATGAAGTTGACCTCGCTCTGGCTGGCGAGCGCCCGCGCAAGGAGGGTTTTGCCGCAGCCGGGCGGCCCATAGAGGATGATGCCCCGTGGCGGTTGCAGTCCCACGCGCCCCAGCAACGCACTGTAGCGCAACGGCCACTCCACCGCCTCCTCCAGCGCCTGACGCGCCTCCGCCAAGCCGCCCACATCGCTCCATGCCACATCAGAGACCTCGGTGAAGACTTCGCGCACCGCCGAGGGCGTGATTTCAGCGAGGGCGGCACGAAAATCGGCTTCGGCCACCTTCAACTCCAGCAGACGCTCTTCGGGCAACGCCGAGGCCAACGGCTCCAGATCAGGCATGACGCGCCGCAAAGCGCTCATCGCCGCCTCGCGGCAGAGCGCCGCGAGGTCGGCCCCCACATAGCCATGGGTCGCCGAGGCGAGCCGCTCGACATCCACATCGGCCTCAAGGGGCATGCCGCGCGTATAGATGTCAATGATCTCGCGGCGCGCCGGGCGGTCGGGCACACTAATGGCAATCTCGCGGTCAAAACGCCCCGGACGACGCAGCGCCGGATCGAGATTATTGGGCAGATTGGTCGCTCCAATCACGACGACATTGCCACGGCCATCGAGTCCATCCATCAGCGTAAGCAATTGTGCCACAACGCGCCGCTCGATCTGGCGGTCGCCCGCCAGATCCTCGCGACTGGGCGCAATCGCATCAATTTCATCAATAAAAATGATCGACGGCGCATGCTTACGCGCATCTTCAAACGTGTTGCGTAGATTCGCCTCAGAAGCACCATACCACTTATCAATAATTTCAGGGCCATTGATATGAATAAAATAGGCGCTTGCCTCGTGGGCCACTGCGCGCGCAATAAGCGTCTTGCCGCAGCCGGGCGGGCCATGCAGCAACACGCCCCGCGGCGGATCGATGCCCAAGCGCGCAAAGACCTCTGGATGGCGCAGGGGCAACTCAATCATCTCACGGATGCGACGCAACTCACGACGCAGGCCGCCAATATCCTCGTAGGTAATCCCTGCGGGGCGCGCCGCCGGCTGATCCGGTGGGCGTGAAGGGGTCAGCGTAATCGTCGTCGCCGTGCCGATCAACACCGGGCCGGGCGGCGTCGTTTCGATCACATGGAAGCGTTGCGCCCGCGTCCCAAACAACGTCACCCGCAGCCGGTCGCCCGCCACCACCGCCAAGCGGTCGAGCAGGCGCGCGAGGTAGCGCACCTGAGCGGGATTACTGGGGCCCGGCATGTCATCATCCGCCCCTAACACCAACGTCCGCGCCGGCTGCACCGCCGCCAGGCTCAGCGCCACCATATCGTCGAGGCTCACCCCGGCATTGGTACGCACAATGCCGTCAATCTGCACTAACCCCTGACCACGCTGGTCGCTATGGGTCGGCATCAGACGCGCCACCGTGGTGCGCTGGCCAATGATCTGCACGACATCACCAACCGACGCATCAAGCTGAGCAATCATCTCCGGATCGAGGCGCGCCAAACCGCGCCCCACGTCCTTGGCCGGCGCCTCAGCCACACGAAGTTCAATGCTTGGATGGGTAGGCGTAGGTTCCATCAACTCTCTCGCTTGGTACTTGTTGTACGTCGCTTCGGCACAGGCGCGGGATCATCCTCAGGCGCAGGGAGCAACCGCTCCTCCAAGCGCGCAAGGCGCTCGCGCAGCATCTGATTCTCCGTCTCCAACTGATTCGCCCGCGACGAAAGCAGCGGATCGTTCTCCCACCAATTGATGCCAATCTCCGCCGCCTTATCTACCGAAGCAATCAGCAGGCGAATTTTAATACTGAGCAACTCGACACCCACGAGCGAAATGGAAATATCGCCCGCAATGACGATGCCTTTATCCAATACACGTTCAAGAATATCGGCAAGATTGGTGGCTTGAGTTGAATGTTGCAAGCCATGGTTCGGCATGAAGACTCCTCGAGTTCGGGTGAAGATGCCGGGCGTAGGGGCATAGGCCCTAACGGGCCTGCTGGCGGGGGTTCGGGGTAGGCGGAGCCTTTCCTGAGCATGTTCTCAGCGCAGACAGCTACTTCTGCTCTACCGAGCTACGCTGGTAGCGATTGGTACGCTGGTAGCTCACCAAATTCCCCTCCGCATCCAAACGGAGTTGGTACGTGCCCAGCAGATCACAGCTATTGGGAATGCGGCGCATCTCAATCAGTTCGATCTCCACAACCCAGCCCTCGTCATCCTTGGTGCAACGCGAAACGGTATCGAGAGGCAGGCTGGTAATTTCACTGAGTTGCTCGCGGGCGAGGCGGATTATGTCAATACTACGCATTGTTTTATCTCTCTTTACGTACGCATACGCGCCCGCGCTTCACGCAGGCGATCAATGAGCGCATCTTCAGCGGCGATGTAGGCCTCTTCGTCAATTTGCCCCAAATCGAGCGCAAGCTCCAATTCGGCCAATTGTTGACGGATGCGCTCCGGGCTGTAGAGTTCATGCTCCGCTTGGCTAAGCACCTGATCGGCCACCCAGAGAAAGCTGTCGAGCGGCGCCGTAAGCGGGAAGGCAAGCACATGGAAAAGGCCCATAGTTTACACCAGTGATGAGTGACGAGTGACGAGTGATGAGACGGCACGTTCTGCTTGTCACTCATCACTCATCACCCGTCACTTCGCTTACCGCACCGCAGCCGTACGGGCCGTGTGGCTCCAATCAACCTTGATCGTCACAAAATTGTAGGGGGGCACCGGCCCGACATATTTGAAGAGCAGGCGTTGGCCCATTGCCGCATCCAGATCACGAATCGCCTGATCGAAATGCTCCTCTTGGGTGCGATCAATCAAAAAGGCCACATTGAGCACCATGCGGTCGGTAATTGGCGGATGAATGCGCAGATCATAGGCCAGTGGTTCGAGTTGCGCCAGAATAGCGGCGCTATCCCGTTCACGGCGCTGGTTCACCTCCGCCTCGACCAGTTCACCCAACTTGATGCGCTGGTAGTAGGTTTGTTCACTCGGCAGCCCGGCAATGCGATCACGCAGATCACGAATTTCCGCACTCTGCTCAGCAATCTCGCGAAAAATATCATCGGCTACCCAAAACGCCTTGAGGCCCAATTCAATCCGACACGCCATCTCTTTGAGTTGAAGAGCGAGTTGCTCATACCCCTCGCCCAAGAGTTGTTCACGCACCGTGCGCGCATCCGGGGCGACCATGCCAAAGCAGACGGGCAAGACGGCATACTCACGCATGACCATCTCCAGCACGCGTGTATGGGCCAGCATGTTACGCCGCGTACTATCGTACTCCTGAAT
>RRYU01003551.1_pt1 | contig 33029 bp, 28 predicted proteins | sample 2162651 | NCBI WGS metagenome assembly RRYU01 (sample SAMN10267283, study PRJNA491782) | microbial mat metagenome | isolation source: biomat in the production well | place: Japan: Minami-Kanto gas field, natural gas well KTG3 | collected 2017-06 | reverse complement strand
ACACCCGCAACACAGCCACGGATCCAAGGGTCATTACAGACGTACTGCGCATCTACGACCTGCCCGGTACTCTTATCGGTACCGCAACCACCACAGTTAGCTAGATTCGTCGAGATATCAGTTTCACAGCCCGAGATTGAAAACCCATCACAGTCTGCAAAACCTTCGGAACAAGAGTCGATGACACACCCACCTGCAGAGCAGGACACAGCATCAACACCTTTCAGCGCTTCGCAGTCATTGACATACGATCCACAGTGGCTGATATTGGTTTGGTAGTCATAGCAGCGCCTTTCCAGCGAGGCAGAACTCGTATCAACGTGCTCGGTTTCACCTTCAGCACAGCCACAACTTCCATTACTGCAGGTGTAACTGTCTGGACAGGAAGTATTACACTCCCCACAGTTTTTTATATCAATAAGCAGGTCAACCTCGCAGCCATTGGAGCTATCACCGTCACAGTCAACAAATCCAGCCTCGTTACACATTCCGACTATGCATTCACCACTGATACAAATTGCATCAGCATTTTCAAATGCACAATACTGGTTACACCCACCGCAGTGCAGCTTGTTGTATTTGAGATTAACGCACGATTCGACTCCATTGCTGGAGCATTTGTCATACCCTTCACCACAAACACACTCTCCACCATTGCAGGTTTCTGTAGTCTCGTCACAGACTATCCCACAGCCACCGCAGTTGTTGCGGTCAGAGCTGATGTCCTTGCAGACACCATCGCACTCATGTGTGCAAGTTGCTGAGTCAGGATAGACAAAAAAATCGTCCTCGATTACATCGGCAGCCTTGCAGCTTTCCCATATAATCTTGCCGTCTGTGCCAAATAGGCAATCCTGGCAGCTTTTGCCCGTTTCTGGATCGCAGATCGTCCTAGTTGCTTCCACCAAGGACGAATCATCGAAGTCACACCCAGCCAAGCTCACGCCCAGCAAAAAAATCGCCACCATGGCACTCAAAGTCTTCATGACACCCCTCCAAAGCTTGCTAGATTACTCCAGCGGTTTTGTTTGTATTACGTATCTTCCTATATATAAACCGGATTTTTCCAGTCATTATTCCCCTGATTTTTCAAGAACATCCCATTTATCATCGCATTTAAGCGCAACAAATAGAGAGGTAAAGTATAACAAAAACACCACATTTGTCAATCTGAATAACTACATAAAATACAAGTTCACCCGCAAAAGCAATAAAAATATTTGTACACCTCCAGGCCATCAGTCAACTGTAATAGCCTTATCTCAAAACCTCAGCAAGGCCATCAGCTACCTCACTAGCCAAATACCCAAAACCCTTTTTTTTCTTTAACATATCCCCAGATTTACCAACATAGTAAGCCGCTAATCTAGCCGCATCAAAAGCCTCATATCCCTGCGCCAAAAATGCCCCAACAACACCCGCCAACACATCTCCAGTTCCACCCACAGTCATTCCCGCATTTCCTGTTGTATTTTTATCAACAACACCATCACTAGACGCAATATAATCAACAGGTCCTTTAAGAAGCACATTTATATGCAAATCCATAGACAAAGATCGCAAAAGCACAATCGACTTAGCATTGTCTTCTCTCACGTTTATCTCCCGGTCCACAAGATTTTTAAATTCATTACTATGAGGAGTCACAACAATGGCCTGACTCAAAGGAAACTTTTGGATTTTTTTAATAACCGAAATCGCCGCAGCATCCAAAACCATAGGTAAATTTAATTTTTTTACTATTTCTAGAGCAGCCAATAGGGTTTTTTCATCCTTTTTAAGCCCCGGTCCAAGCACAACACTTCCAAATTTTTTACCATATTCAACAATTTGATCAACATATCTTTCCCTCAAATTTTCACCCGGATAGCTCCTTACAATAAAATTTGCAGAAAGCGACCGACTACAATCAAAATTACATTCCGGAACATATATAGAAGCAATATCTGCCCCAGCACGCAAAGCCCCAAGCCCCGCAAGCAACGGCGGCGCATAATAATCCTGACTCCCACCAATCACAAGCACACGCCCATTCATACCCTTATGTGAGTGTGGATCACGATTTTTAAGCATTTTTACAACACTTGAGGATTTAATAGGATTTATCATCGTAACCTTTTTTTAGATTATAAAAAGCCTTCCCACCAATAAATTGAGCCTTATCTCCAAGATTTTCCTCAATCCTCAGCAGCTGATTGTACTTTGCAACTCTATCAGTCCGCGAAAGCGAACCTGTTTTTATCATCCCAGTCTCCATACCCACTGCAAAATCCGCAATACTCGTATCCTCAGTTTCTCCACTCCTATGCGAAATAATACAAGTCCAATTAGCCTGCTTAGCCATATTTATAGCCTGCTTAGTCTCAGTCACAGTCCCAATTTGATTTAGTTTTATAAGTATAGAATTTGCCGCACTTTCACTAATACCTTTTGCAAGACGCTTAACATTTGTCACCAACAAATCATCTCCAACAAGTTGTATTGTCTTACCAATATCATCCATCATCATCTTAAACCCATCCCAATCATCCTGATCATGACTATCCTCAATAGAAATAATCGGATACTTGCGAAGCAAAATATCATAATAATTTTTAAGCTCACCATTAGTCAACTCCTCGTCCTTACCATTAACTTTTAGTTTATAAAGTCCACTTTTCTCATCAAAAAATTCACTAGCAGCAACATCCAAAGCAATCATCACATCCTTCCAAGGCTTATATCCAGCCGCCTTAATAGCTTCAACTACATAATCAAGTGCAGCCTCATTATCTGGTAAATTAGGAGCAAAACCACCCTCATCACCAACCGCAGTAGAAAGACCTGCAGCTTTCAAAATACCTTTTAAAGTATGAAAAATTTCAGATCCCATCCTTACAGCCTCTTTAAAACTCTCAGCACCAACCGGACAAATCATAAACTCCTGTATATCAAGACCACTATCAGCATGTTGACCACCATTCATAATATTCATCATAGGTAGGGGAAGCATATTTGCCTCTGGATTTAAGTATTCATACAAAAACTGACCACGCTCATTTGCACTAGCACGTGCAGCAGCCATAGAAACTCCCAAAATAGCATTAGCACCCAGACGTCCCTTATTTTCAGTCCCATCCAACTTAATCATTTTAGTATCCAATTCCTCCTGATTGTCACTATCCATCCCCACAACTAGATCTTTTAGCTCACTATTTACATTTTTAACAGCCTTTAAAACACCTTTTCCCATATATCGCGACTTGTCTCCATCCCTCAGCTCAACAGCCTCATGCACACCAGTCGACGCACCACTAGGCACAATTGCACGGCCCATGGATTTTTCAGTAGTTATTTCAACTTCAACAGTCGGATTTCCCCTAGAATCAAGTACCTCCCGCGCATGAACATTAATGATTTTAGCCATAATAATTGCAAAATTAAATTTCTACACAAATATTATCAAAGATCCTTGATTAAAACTACTATTTTTAGTATCCTCGCCATAGCAAAGCCAACACCTATAACAAAAAAGCATGGAAATCAAATGGAAAGGAAATACAACATTTACAATCAAAGGTCAAAATACACTAGCAATCATAAATCCAGAAAAAGAAATGGGTAAGTTTAAAGGAGACATAGTCCTATCTAGTCTTATGAGTAACTTGGCAAATGTAGAAGGGACTAAAAAAGTTTTTGACTGGCCAGGAGAATATGAGGTTAATTCAGTACCAATTATTGGTTTTCAAGCCTGGGATCAGGCTAGATCAGAAGAAGGAGAAGGTGAAACAAGCAAACCAACAATTATTTTTTACTTCGAAATAGATGGTATAAAATTTTGCCACATGGGAGAGCTAGGACATTCATTAAAAAAAGAAATTATTAAAGAATTAGGAGACGTAGATGTACTAATGATAAAAGCAGGTGCAAAAACAAATTTAACAATCAAAAAAGCCCAAGAAATTATAGAATCAATAGATCCAAGAGCCCTAATACCAATGGGAGACGAAGTTGAAGACTTCATAAAAGAATTAGACGCAGAAAATATAGAATTAAAGGACAGTCTAAGCTTAAAAGGAAACGGAGATTTACCAAACGACGGCAGGATATTAATCAGATTAAAAAAGGTATAAAAATCAAAAAGTCCCCGTAGTTCAATGGATAGAACAAAGGTTTCCTAAACCTTAGATGTAGGTTCAATTCCCACCGGGGATACCAATTTTTAGCTCGCAGGTAGACGGGCGGGCACATTCAACAAATTTAAAAAATTCCATGCCAAAATATATGATATTTACATACGGTTGTCAGATGAATTACTCCGATACAGAGCGCATGGAGACATATATTGAGGCTCTAGGTTTTAAAAAAACCAACCAAGAAGATGATGCTGATTTTGTCATATTTAACACATGTTCTATTCGTAAAAAAGCAGAGGATAGAGCACTAGGAAAAGCCGCAAAATTGACTAAATCAAAATACAAAGGACGTGACATATTAATTGCAGTTACCGGCTGCATGGCAAGGATTTCAAGCTCAAAATATTCAGAAAAAAGAGACAAATTATTTAACACAATAAAAGAGTTAGACATAGTTTTTAAAATAAACGAACTTCAAAAATTAGCAGGCTTAATACGCGAAATCAATCCAGACTCTGAAATTAAAGAAATCCCCGAAGAATCACTTGAGCACTACTTTCAAATCGATCCGACATATTCTACAAGCTCAGAAAACCAAGCATTTTTGCCTATATCAATGGGCTGCGACAAATTTTGCACATACTGTATAGTCCCATATAGCCGAGGACGCGAGCAAAGTCGCCCAATGGACGAAATACTCAAAGAAGCCCAGCAATTAGTAAAAGACGGGTTTAAAGAAATCACACTAATCGGCCAAACAGTAAACTCATATGGCCTATCAGTACACGATAAATTAAACAAAAAATTTGACTATATAACAGAAGGAAAAGAACCATTTGTAGTGCTATTAGAAAAAATAGACAAGCTTAAGGATGATGGACTTGAGCGCGTAAGATGGACATCATCACATCCAAAAGACATGTCAGATCAGCTCATAGACGCAATGGCACAATTAGAGACTCAAATGCCATATTTGCACTTACCAGTGCAGGCAGGGGATGACACACTACTAAAGAGGATGAATAGGACATACACAACAGAAAAATACAGAACAATCATCAAAAAACTACGCAAAAAAATCCCAGGAATATCAATCACAACAGATATAATCGTAGGTTTTTCAGATGAAAGCGAAGAAGAATTTAAAAACACATGTGAGTTTTTTAAAGAGATGCAATTTGAGCACGCATTTTTAGCTCAATATTCAGAAAGGAGTGGAACTTTTGCATCAAAAAAACTCAACGACAATATCCCATGGGAAGTAAAGCGAGAGAGGTGGCATACCTTAAACGACATTCTAAGAGTATCATCAAAAGACATTTTATCAAGATTTGTAGGCCAAACTATAAAAGTATTATTTGAATATCAAGAAGACGATTCTATACTGGGCCGATCAGAGCACTTTAAAACTGTACGTATCAAAAAAACACCAGAGACACTCAAACTCATAGGTCAAATAGTGCCAATAAAAATAATATCCTCACGCGAGTGGGAGCTTTTTGGAGAAGTTTAGCACTTATTGTTTTTTAGATACAGCTTTTACAACTACAGTTTTTCTTAGCAATTTAGCTGCCGGAGCTTCAATAGTAGGTTTGCTATCATCAGCTTCAGAACTTTTTTCAACTATAGGGACCTGAACTGTAGGTCTATCATTTTGCACACCCTCTATTGACTCTTTACATTCATCTCTTGCATCTTGAACTTCAGTTAAAGTAGCAACTTTATGTGGTATTGATAAGTCTTCTTCTGGTATTGCTTTTGCAATTCTAGCAGTAAGCTTTTCCATTTTTTCTGAAATTCTACTCATATATTTAGTGTTTATGATAATACAGCTTTAATCCTGCGTACTCCGCTGGACGAACTCTGCTCTTTCTTGATCTTAAAATAACCCAACATGGACGTATTGTCAACATGTGGTCCACCACAGATCTCAATACTAAATTCATCATCAGCATCTCCAATGCTATAAACCTTTACAGTATCACCATATTTAGACTCAAACAGTCCAATTGCACCTCTAGATTTTGCTTCATCAACAGACATTTCACTACATTTTACATTTAATCCTTTCTTAATTTGTTCATTTACCAATCTCTCAACCTCAACTTTCTCATCATCTGTCATCTTATCAGTATGCGAAAAATCAAAACGCAATCTTTCACTAGTTATGTTAGAACCTTTTTGCTCCACATGAGTACCCAAAACAGTCCTAAGTGCCTTGTGTAGCAGGTGAGTGGCTGTGTGATATTTAGTAACCATTTCACTATTATCAGCAAGCCCTCCAGCAAACTTTTTTTCAGCACCAGCACGAGACAATTCCTGATGTTTTTTATAATCTTTATTAAATTTGCCAACAATTTCTGCCTTTTCTTCATCATTTTTTATCCATCCATTTGTTTCCAATTCCTCAATAGTCATCTCAACAGGAAAACCATATGTCGCAAACATTTCAAAACAAAGATTATCACCAAGTGCGCTAACTCCAGCCTCTTTTTTATCCTCAAATTTTGAAAGAGTTTTATAAAATATTGCCATCCCCTTAGTCAAAGTATTGCTAAACTGAGCTTCTTCCTTTGCAATCTCCTCAAATATCATCTCCTTTTTAGCCTCCAAAGTTTGATAATAAGCACCATAATTTTTTACAACAATACCAGCAATTTTTCTTGTGAATGAAGTCTCAATCCCAAGCTTTTTAGCCTGAGAAATAGCGCGTCTTATAAGTCGCCTAAGCACATACCCCTGATCAGTATTTGATGGGGTAACACCAAATTCATCCCCCAAAATAAAAGTCGCAGCCCTCAAATGATCCGCAATAATTCGCTCACAACGCTTTTGATCTTGATTGGGTTCACTTACACCTGAAAGTAGTCGTAGTTCATCAATAATCTCCTCAAAAAGCTCAGTATCATAAACCGAATCCACACCATTTAATATACAAAGTGTCCTTTCCATACCCATACCTGTATCAACATTTTTTTGATCCAATTCAGTAAAATTTCCATCTTCATTTTTAAAATACTGCATAAACACGTTATTCCATATCTCCAAACATTTTCCACAAGAACAACTTGGTCCCATTTCATCACATTTCTCACATTTATCTTTATCAGTTATATAAAATATTTCCGTATCAGGCCCACAAGGTCCAGTAGATCCCGCCGGCCCCCACCAGTTTTCCTTTTTTGCAAAGAAATAAATTTTACCAGGTCTAAGACCTTCACCATTTTTTATCCTCTCAAATCCATGGCTCTCCCAAATATCAGCAGCTTCATCATCTCGAGGAGCATCTTGATCTCCAGTAAAACAAGTCACACAAAGTCTGTCCATGCTTAGTCCAAGGCCTCCATCTTCATTACTATTAGTCAAAAATTCATAACTCATTTGTATAGATAGCTCTTTAAAATAGTCACCAAGTGACCAGTTTCCCATCATTTCAAAAAAGGTTAAGTGAGAATTATCACCAACTTCGTCAATATCCTGTGTACGAATACAACGTTGTACATTAGCCAGTCTCTGCCCAGATGGATGTTTTTCTCCCATCAAAAATGGAACCAATGGATGCATCCCCGCAGTTGTAAACAATACAGTAGGATCATTTTCCGGTATCAACGAAGAACCAGAAATTATTTTATGCTCAAATTTATTAATAAAAAAATCCAAAAATTTTTTCCGTAAATCATTAGCATTCATCTGTTTATGTTTATTAATATTGTAGGGCAATTCTATTTAAAATAAGCCGATATTTCAAGAGGTGATTTATCATTGCGGTAGAGGCTGCGAACCTTTAGAATTAAACAGATAATTAACCAAAGAAAATGGGGCGAAAATCAAATGCAAAAAAGGTAATCAGAGATTTAGTAAAAGACAAAGATAGAAAGAAAAAAAACAAAAAACAGCTCAAAAAAGAGGTGAAAAAAGGAACAAACAATAAAATAAAAAAACAAGCATCAACTCTAAAAACAGAAAGAACAATAGCAATTATAGTCTCTTCTATATCTTTAATAATACTTTTACCAATACTAATATTTTTGATGGTAAAAATGTTTCAAGCAAAGCCAGTAGCAAAATTACTACCAGCTGATAAAACAATACTATCACTAGAGTTAAATATTGATTTTAATCATTTACAAAACATAAAAGGATTTAAATTGTTGCAAAGCTACCCATTTTATTCAAAGGACAGTTTAGTAGATTTTATCGAAAATCGATTTTTAATAAATTTTGAAGATACAATTACACCTTGGCTGGGCAGAAAAGCTGCACTTGCAGTAATTAAAGGTGAAGAATATATGTTTAACACAATATATTTTATAGAAACACTAAGCCCACAAAAAACTTTAGAAAGTTTCAACGAAAATCTAGGCAAGTCACAATACGATGGAAACACAATTTATTTTCTCAAACAAGACGAAATATCAGAATCTGACTATCCAAAATATTTTACATTTATAGATGACTATTTCATCATGAGTTTCACAGAAGAAGGCATAAAAACGATGATTTCATCCAACACATATACAAGCAAAAAACTATATAATTCTCAAAACTTTCAGAATATAGAAAACAAATTAGCACTAAATAAATTGGCGTATTTGTACATTGATTTTGATCTACTGAGAGAAAACTATTTGCCATACATCTCAAGATATTTAAACACAGGATTAAACGTAGACTCTCTGGAAACATTACTTAAATTATTTGTTTCAGAAGGCATAGTAATGATTTCTAAGGATGATAATTTTCTATTTAATAGTTTTATAAAAACAAAATCACAAGTTTCTGGCAAAATAAATGGACTAGAAAAACCATACGAAGCTAGATTATTATCAACAATTCCAGAGGATGTTATAGCTATCTGGGGAGGAGAAAATCTTGAAAATAAATTAGAAAACTTAACAACTTCACTTGGAACATCACTTGATTATTCAACCTTAAATCAGATTACAAAAAAATATTTTGGTACATCCACAGATTTTCAAAAAAATATTTTACCACTATTTAGAAGTGAATTTTTAGTATTTATATCACAAAATGAAAAGTCAAAAGATTTTAGCCTAATTTTAGAACTTATTAATAATACAGAAGAAGAAATTGACACACTGATAACAAGTTTAATAGCAAACATAGCATCATACAAAGAGGAAACCCGCAAAAACGAATTAGAGGACGGGACAATTTATTATGAAGTGATTGCAGTACCAGAAAATATTCCACAAAAAATAGAAAAATTTACTGGATATGAAATAAAAAGTTACAAAGTAAAACAAAAGAATATACAAGTTGCATACACATTTATGGATGGTTTGTTAGTTATGTCCACTAATACAGAAAGTATTAAAAAAATAATACAAACCTATAAGGGAGAAAATGTAAACTTTAAAAATTCAGAAAAATATAAACAAATGATTTTACCAGTTATTGATAGCGCCGATGAATTGATGTACGTAGATTTACACAATACGCTTCCAATATTTTTAAGTGATATGAATATACCTGAATTTATTGTCCCATTTGAATCATTTAGCTCAGGCAAAAATTATTTTAATGGAGGAATTTCCACAATTAATTTCTTAAGTACTCTTAAGTAAATGAGAAATAAAAGACATATTAAAAAAATAGAAGACATCAAAAGTAATAAAGTAGATAGTTTTTCATACAAAAAATCACAATCTCCACAAAATACAATTTTGATTGCACAACTTATCAAGTTAGCAATCTTTTCATTTTTAATACTTCTTATTATTAACCTTATCAACGTATATCAAATTGGAAAATCACTTGAAAAAAAGATTTCAACAAACACACTAGATGGATACAATTTACTTATGGAAGCAGGTAAAAGCACCACAAAAATACAATTTTCCGATGCAAATAAAGCTTTTGAAGAAGCAATAGAAAATTTTTCTCAAGCACAAAGATCACTTTGGTTTTACGAAACAGACAAAACATTTTACGCACAAGGCACAGAAATAAGCAAAGCACTAAACGATCTTTTAGAAGGAGGACAGCATTTTGCTTCAGCCGGTGAGTATTTTTTAGAGGCCGTAGAATATTTTAACAAATTACCAATATATTTTGTTAATAAAAATTCTACAGAAAGTTCAGACACAGAATCTGTTACAGATATTTTAAACTTAGGATTAGAAAAAACCACATTAGCAATAAATGAAATAAATATAGCTTCAGAAAAAATCAACAACATCAGTGACGATTTAGTGCCAGAAGAAATTCAATGGAAAATAAAACTCGCAAAAGAAAAAATAAAAGACATTAATGAACTTTTAAATGAAACAGCAACACATTTTCCAGCACTACTAAAACTACTTGGAGACAAACATCCACACAGATATTTAATATTGCTACAAAACAATCACGAGATGAGGCCTACAGGAGGATTTATAGGATCATATGCAATATTAGATGTAAATGATGGACTTATAGAAAAACTGGAAACACATGATGTTTACGATTTGGATGGGGGATTTGGAGAAAGGATTACACCACCAGAGGAATTTTTAAAATTCACAGATATTTGGCGCTTTAGAGATAGTAACTATTGGCCTGATTTTCCATTGTCAGCAGACAAAGCAATGTGGTTTTTAGAAAAAGAAGGAGGACCATCTGTTGATACCGTAATTGCAATCAATCAGGGTATATTGGCAGATATGCTACATATTACAGGTCCAGTACAAGTAGGAGATTTTGGCACATTTACATCAGAAAATTACGAACTTTTACTAAGTTTTATAATTGAATCAAAAGTTTGGGGCTCAGAAGATCCCAAATATATATTAAAACTTTTAGTACCAGCTTTCAAAGATGCAATCTTAAAAGAAGAAAACATTTCTAGAGTTTCAAGTAAAATATATCGAGCAATCCAACAAAAACATATTGTTATGTACTCGCCAGATACAGAGATTCAAGGGCTGTTTGATTCTATAAACATATCAGGCCGCATGCACGAAGTAAAGGAAAACGAAGATTATTTGAGTGTAGTAAATATTTCAACCGGTGGAACAAAGTCTGACAAGTTTATAGAAGAGAAAATTATACATGAAACACATATTCAAGAGGATGGAAAAATAATAGACGAAGTTACAATCATAAGGACTCATCAATGGACAGACGACATATACTTTAAATGGCAAAAAATTCTCTCCAACTATGGATTTAATTCAATGCCAGACCAAATCATTGACATACTAGGACGCGGCCGCAACCGTACAACAATACGAGTTTACACCCCGCCCGGCTCTACCTTAATAAGCTCCAACAAATCAAACACAGAAACAAAATACGACCCAGATCTAAACAAAACATACTTCCTATCCGAAATAGAAATCAACGCCGGCCAGTCAGATAAAATAAACATAAAATACGAGCTACCATACAGTTTTGATCTAAACACCCCAACCCAAACCTACCGCCTAATAGCGGAAAAACAACTAGGCCATCCAGGTCCAATCTTTACAAAAACTTTCTCAACCTCTACAGGCATAGAAATCCTAGGCACATACCCTCTAGATGTGCGCACAGACGGTACAGGCCGCATCATCTACCCAACAGACCTCGTCTACGACAAATACTTCTCAGCCATCATTAAGCCTTAGATCACCAGGTTCAGCTCCGCTGAATCCGTCAGACCATCCAGACACACAAAAAACATTTGCAATACAAACTCCTTCACACCAAACAAATCACTTCTCAAACGAAGGCAAATCCCCACCATACTGAAACTTATCATCAATAATGTCATTTTTTCGCCATTCCTCAATCCAATCTGCCATTTCAAAAGTTTTAATTTTTCCATCATCAAGCGAACAAATAACGCGCTTTAGTCCACAATTCATAAGCATTTTTTTACAAATAAAACATGGAAAAGCATTAATAATAGAGCCATCATCAGGCCTCTCTCCATAAATATAAATATCCCCACCAAGTATACTTGCCCCAGATCTAGCTGCGTTAATTATTGCATTTTGCTCAGCATGCACCGATCTACAAGTTTCGTATCTTTGACCAGAAGGTATATTAAGTTTTGTTCTCAAACAAAACTCATGCTCAAGTGAGCTTTTTGTCCCCCTCGGAGCACCATTATATCCAGTAGAAACAATCTGATCATCACGTATAATAACAGCACCAATCATTGCCCTAAGGCAAGTTGCCCTCTGCGAAACAGTCTTGGCAATATTTAAATAATATCTATCCTTAGATGGTCTTTTATCTATCATATTTTTTAAGTTATTTTCTACCAAACATTTTTTCTAGCTCCTGTAGTGTAAGTGCCACCATCGTTGGTCTACCATGCGGACAAGTATAAGGTCTGACAAGTTTATCCATCTGATTTATCAAAGCCTGCATTTCAGATAGATCCAATTTTTGACCAAACTTGATCGCACTCCTACATGACATATATGTAATAATTTCTTCAGTTTTTCCTTGAAATTTACTCACACTTTTGTGAGTTATAACATCATCAATTACACCTCTAAATACGTCCTCAATATCTTCCTTTGCAAAAAACTTTGGCACTGCATTTATCACGAAAGTCTTACCACCAAACGGCTCAATTTCAAAACCAAGTTCTTCAAAAACATTAATATTATCCTCCACAAGTAGCAGCTCATCATGACTCAGCTCAATCGAATGTGGCAAAAGCAGGGGCTGCACAGACTTTTTTTGATTTTCAAACTGCTCCATCAATTGTTCATACCTAACTCTCTCATGCCCAGCATGCTGATCAATAAGTACCAAACCTTCTTCATTTTGCGCAATAATATAAGAATTAGAAATCTGAGTAATAGCCCTTAATTTAGGAGTTTCATCCACAATACTCTGGCTCTCACGATCTGTTATAAAATTTTTTGTAAAATCCATAGCATCCTGCACTGTAGAATTTTTTGTCCTACCAAAACCAAAACCTCCACCAAACCCAGCACCTGCACCACGCAAAGCATCCCTACGCGCAATACCATCAGATCCTCCAGGTAGAGTATTTTTTTGACCAGTAGCACTACCAGAAAAACCAGTTTTCTCTCCATGGTCATCACTTGGAAAACTATCAGACATATATCTCCTTGACTCAGTAAAACCCTTAGGCGTTAAATTTGCACGGTCTAATGCTGCCTTAACAGCTGCATATATAACCTTGATCATTTTTTGCTGATTTACAAACCTAATTTCCAGTTTTCTAGGATGCACATTTACATCAATTTCTTCTGGTGGAATTTCAATATTAATAAAAAACACAGGATTTCGGTGCTCCATCAGCATCGATTTATAAGCCTGCTTAACCATGTTTGCCAAAACACCATGCCTGATTGCTCGACCATTCACAAAAAAGTATTGATGCTTACTACTACTTCTAGAAATAGAAGGTTTTCCTACAAGACCATCAATCTTCATATCTGTTCCTCCATAAAAAATATCAATCATAGCATCAGCAGTACTCACACCAAAAATATCAGAAATCCTCGATCTAAAATCACTCACACGCGCCAAATCAAAAAGCACCTTACCATTATGTATAAGCTTAAAATTAACATCCAAATTACTAAGTGTAATTGTAGTAAACACAGAGCTCACATGTCCAAATTCAGTAGATTCTTTTTTTAGATATTTTTGCCTAGCTGGTGTATTAAAAAATAAACTTCTAACTTCAATCTGAGTACCTTGGTCCATAGCATATTGTTCTTTTGTCATAATGTTTCCACCATCACTATTAACCTCATAACCAGCAACAGCATCCGCTTGTTTAGAGCGTATAGTCATTTGAGATACAGACGAAATACTTGCTACCGCCTCACCTCTAAAGCCAAGAGTATGTATATTCCAAAGATCAGACTCATTTTTAATTTTACTCGTAGCATGTCTAACAAAAGCCATCTCAATATCATCCTCAGACATCCCAACACCATCATCAGTAACTTTTATCATTTTAGTCCCAGCATCCAAAAGCTCTACTACAATATTTTTAGCTCCTGCATCAATACTATTTTCAAGTAACTCTTTCACAACACTAGCTGGCCTTTCCACTACCTCACCAGCCGCGATTTGATTAATCAAATTATCATCAAGCAGCTTAATTATTGACATATTAAAGTTTTAAATCATTCTTTTTCAGACTGAAGTTTAACACAACTTTTACTTACCTAGAAATACTAATAAAACCTTTTTCTGCATCAATAGAATAACTACCATATGGCAGATCACTAATTGGCACAAAAGTAGAAAAGTATTCTTGCCGCTTAGCTAGGTCCATCATCTTAGGATATCCACTTTCAATATTAATTGGATAAAGATACATATTAAACTTATCAAGACTAACATCTAAGCCAACAATAACACCACTAGAGCTTGAAGTAAGCTCATTTGCAAGTTTTGAATCAGTCAAAAAATCACCAAGTGAATAAAAAATCAAAGACCCTTTATAGTATTTAAAAGGAACTATTTTATTCAAACCACGCCCAACAATTACATCAGCACCACTCTCCACAAATGATTCCATAAGTTTTGATCGTTCAGTGGAAACATCTCCATTATTAAATTCATAAATCATATATATTAAATCCGATTTTAAACTTTTTTGAATAATCAAATCCAGTTGATCCGCTTGATTTAGATCATTTTCTTCCTCAAGTTTTTCTGTAAATTTGCAAAATGAAATTTTAAGTCCATTTTGTTCAGCATCAATACAATCATTATCATCAAAATCATAAGCCAAAAAATCAGTACCCACAAAAAATCCATCACCATCATCTCGTATATCTCTAAACTGTTTTTTAGCACTAATGTCCTGCCGATAATCATAGGCCTTATCATAAACCCAAGACCTAACAAGTCCCAGATCAAGTTCCTCAATAGTATCACCAAACGACATTATAGTAATACCCTTACTAATTGTTTTTTCACCATTAAAAAAAGCAAAAAAATGATAACTAACAGTATCTTCAACATGGCTATCATTTATGTCCTGAGTATTATGACTTAGAAAATTCTTAACATCTTTAGCACCTCTTATTTCCATAAAACTTAAAAATGAATATAGTGCAGCATTAGAACTAACACTTAAATCAAAAACATTATTTAAATCAAAATTAATAATAGTCCTTTCAGTCGAATAATCATGAAAATCAGCAACCCTCTGAGAAACATCATTAGAGAAATTCATACTCAAAATCATCAAGTCACTACCTTTTAGATGATCATGAAGCCAATTTTTTAGCTTAATAAGATTATTAATATCAGCATCATCATCAATCAATATAGGCAAAATATTAGCATCAGGAAAGTATTTTTGTATATAGCTAACATGAGACAAAAAACTTTGTTCATCTATAAAATTAATATCTTCACTAAGTGCAACATTTTTATCTTGCATATCTTCAACAAGATCAAAATTTATATTTGCATCACCAAGTGCAGTTCTAAATAAACATTTACCACAACTTATAATATCACCATATTCATTTGGTACATGATTAGTTCCAAGTATCACAACAGTACGAGGATCTTTAACAGATTTTATTCCCTTATAAAACTCTGAAATATCCAGCGCATAAGTCAAATCAGCCGGAACAATAACTCCATAAGGATTATTATCAAAAATTATTTCACCATCAACAGACAAAAATTTATCCCAAATTTTAGTATCACTACTGTAAGGTGCAAAAATTACATCTTTATCCTCATCTGTGCTCAAATTCATCATCAAAAAAACAGAAAATGACACAATGAAAAGACCAATTAAAGCCAGCAAATACCAATATTTTCTTAAAAGACTTTTTGATTTTTTTCGCCTGGCCACCTTTATTAGTTATGCAAGTAATATACTGTCAACTTCTCAGATACCACTTCTTCATTTTCAAAATATGCCTCAAAAGTAAATTCATTTGAACCAGGCACAAGATTACCAAAAGAACTATCCGCCTTATACCAGAATGATTCATCTCCAAGTTTAAAATTTTGCAAAATATAAACATCCTTAGAATCTATAGAACTTGCTGTTACAACTATCTTAGTAGCTCCCTTTGAAACAGTACCCTTAAACTCTACAGGTGCAGTATGCACTAAAGTTTCATCTTCTGGACTATCAATCTCTATACTATGAGTCACCTTAGGCTCTTCTTTTTCCTCTTTCACTATCTCTTCCTCTTTTTCATCTTTTACAGCATCATCATCTTCCATTACGATTACTTCTTCTTCAACATTTTTGGCAACATCAACATTCACAAGTCCAAGCTCAAATTTCATAGATAAAACATCTGCTTCTAGCTTTGCCAATCTTTCTTCAATTTGGGAAACTTCTTTTTCTGTCAAAGTACCACCAATCAGTGTGCAACTGGACAAAGTAAGCACGATTACAAGAACGAAACTAGCAAAAACAAAATTTTTCATTTGATTAGTTTTTTTAATGCATATTTACACAATAAGGATTCTAGGACAAAAAACGTTTTTAGACAAGGAAAATAGGCTTTTCTTGTCTAAAATTTATTTTTAAGTTCGTTTAGTTTTTGTAGTGCCAATAGGGGAGTTAATTCATTTATATTTATTTTTTCCAATTCTTTTTTTAATTTGGATTTTTCACGAATAGATTTATGATTTTTACTATCCACAGTATCAAATAGACGCATCTGATCAGTTGATTTTTGTTTTCTATTTAAATTTTTTGACTCTAATTCTGCCAAAACTTCATATGATCTGTCAGTTATTTCTTCCGGCATACCGGCAAGTTTAGCCACCTCAATTCCATAACTTTTAGAGGTTGCGCCATCAATAATTTTATACAAAAATTTCACACCATTATCATTTTCACTAACTGCTACACTCATATTTTTAGCACGCTCAAGCTTATCAGTTAACTCAGTTAATTCATGATAATGAGTGGCAAATAGAGTTTTAGATTTGATTGTTGAATGTATGTATTCTGTAATTGACCAAGCAATACTCACACCATCATAAGTAGAAGTTCCTCGACCAACTTCATCCAAAATCACCAAACTGTTTTCAGTAGCATTATGTAAGATATAAGAAGTTTCCTGCATTTCTACCATAAAAGTACTTTCACCTTCCACAAGATTATCCGATGCTCCAACTCTAGTAAAAATATTATCAACAATAGAAAGCTTAGCCTCAGCTGCCGGTACAAAAGATCCAATTTGAGCCATCAAAGCAATGATAGCCACCTGCCTCAAGTATGTAGACTTACCACCCATATTTGGTCCAGTGATAAGCATAAAATTACTACTTTCATCAATTAAAGTATCATTTGAAATAAAACTATTTGTACTAGAAATATTTTCCACAACAGGATGCCTACCATTTTTTATTTGTATAACATTTCCAGCAACAATCTCAGGTTTTACATAATTATTTTTAGAAGCAATAAAAGCAAAGTTTGAAAGTACATCAAGTGCAGCAATTATATTTGCATTTTTTTGAAGGCTCACAATGTTCTTTATTATCTCCATTCTAACTTCATAAAATAGATCAAACTCAAGCTCTTTTATCCTACTTTCAGCATTTAAAACTTTCTCTTCATATTCTTTAAGCTCAGGAGTAATAAATCTTTCAGCATTAACAAGCGTCTGCTTGCGAATATAATCATCCGGCACAGAATTAAGATTAGAATTGCTTAGTTCAATATAATAACCAAAAACTTTATTGTATTTTATTTTAAGTGAGCTTATTCCCGTCCGTTTTATTTCCCTTTCACGCATTTGACTTATAAAACTTTTTCCCTCATGACTAATAGATCTAAGATCATCAAGCTCTGTATTATATCCATCTCTGATAATACCTCCATCCCTCAGAGATATACCCGGATCATCCAAAATTGCCTTATCAATTTTATCAGTCAACTCCAAAAGAGGATTTAGATCATCATTTAATTGAGCAAAATCCTTTATTTCAAACAAAAGTTCCTTAATTTTAGGAATTTGTATCAAAGAAAATTTCATAGCATTCATATCACGCGCATTTCCACTACCAAGACTTAAACGGCTAAGTAGCCTTTCCATATCATAAAATTTACTCATTATTTCTCTAGTTTTTCTAAGGAGTTGAGATTGATTATAAAAGACAGAAACTTTATCTAGCCTAAAATTTATCTCCTGCTTATCCAAAAGAGGATTAAGCATCCAGTTTTTTAACATACGTCCACCCATTGCAGTCACAGTTTGATCCATAACCCAATTTAGACTACCTTCACGTTTCCTTTTTTTATTTGTAAAAAACAATTCCAAATTATAAATGCAAGATTCATCCAGCGACATAAATCGAGAATCTTTAAAATATTTTATTGCACTAATATGTTTTAAATCAGATTTTTGAGTTTCTTTTAGATAAGAAAAAAGCATAGCAGAAGCATAAATACTCAACTGCATGTCTTCCAATCCAAACGATTTTAATGAATGAACACCAAATGAATTTTTCAAAAATTTACCAGCATTTTCAGTAAAATCAAAATTAAAAATATATACATCTTTATGCTTATTTAAAAAGCTTTTAACTGTAATATTTTCCTCCATCAATTTTTTACTAACAATACATTCAGTAGGATTAATTCGCGAAAATATATTTTCTAAAGCACTTATATTATCATTTTCAGTAACTTTAAAATCTCCAGTTGTAAGATCACAAAAAGCGAAAGCAAACTTATTATATTTTTCAACTAAACAGGAGATATAATTGTTAGACTTTTTATCCAAGATAGACTCATCAAAAGTAGTGCCAGGACTAACAACTCTCACAACCTCACGTTTTACAATACCTTTACCATCAGGTTTTGTAATCTGATCACAAAGTGCTACTTTTTTACCTGCACGAGTAAGTTTTGATAGATAGCTGTCCAGTGCATGATAGGGGATTCCACACATTTTTTCTTTAGGTTTTTTTTTATTTCGACTAGTCAAAGTTATTTGCAAAATTTCAGATGCAACAATAGCATCATCCAAAAACATCTCATAAAAATCTCCAAGTCTAAACATCAATATACAATCAGTATATTTAGATTTTATATCCATATATTGTGCCATCATTGGCGTAAGCTTTTCCATTGGTCTTTAAAAATATATTCAACTTATATCAAGCAGTGGCATCATTCTATCTAAAATCCACGCCACTGCAAAAAACAGACCGAATAAAGCTTGACAGTAAAAGGGTAAAATTGAATAAATACAATTAAGAATTATCATTTCACAATTCCAGCACCGGTGCATGTTTTAGAATTAGTAATTTCAGCACCGGTGCAATATTCCCCTATGAAAAAAAATCAAACTCCATATTTTACAGCAGAAAAGCCAGCATCTCTATTGAGTAAATCAATGGCTTTAAAAAGTCTCAGATTTTTATTTTGACTTTCAAATAAATTTAAATTGTAATTTTTAACTAAATCACCAACACCCACTCCAACAAGCCTTATAGGCAAATTAAAATTTACATGATTCATAAATAAATCTCGAATCATAGGATACAAATCCTTATCAGTATCACTACCAATATCAATTTGCTTTTGAAAACTATAATCTTCAAACAAATTTTTAGTCTCATTGGAGGACTTATATCTAATTTTTATAAAAATTTTTCTAGCCTGCATATCATTTTGCCTAAGCCTCAAAAACACCTTCCTAGACAATTCTTTCAAAATTTTCAGACAATTTTCCTTATTACCCTCCACATAAAAAGTTTGCTCATGGGATATACTCTTAGGGTCATGAAATGATGCATCAACCGGTGAGTTATCAAAACCTTGAGCACGCTTCCACAAACTCACAAAGGATATACCAAACTTATTTACTACTTCATAAAAATCCATATTAGCCAAGTCTCCCAAAGTGTTTAATCCATGTTTTTTAAAAATAGAAAAAGTCTTACTTCCAATACCAGACATTACCGCCAGCGATAAACTAGATAGATACTCTCTCTCCTTGCCAAAAGGTATCACGGTCAACTTGTGGGGTTTATTTAAACTAGAAGCAATTTTAGACACCGTTTTATTGGATGACACTCCACAGGAAACAGTAATGCCTAACTTTTTATGAACCTCATACAGTATATCTCTAGCAATAAGGTAGGCATCCTTTTTATACAAAAGCAGATAGTCAGTCACATCAATAAATGCCTCATCTATAGAAACCATTTCCACCTCATTACTAAAACCCTTGAAAATTTTAAACATCTTTCTAGAGTACTCCGCATAAAGAGAGTGATTACTAGCTACAGTAACTGCATTTGGGCAAATTTTTAGAGCTTTATACATTGGCATGCCAGTTTTTACACCCATCCTTTTGGCTTCATAACTAGCTGTGCACACCACCCCTTTATTTTTACTACTCCCCCCAATAAGTACTGGCTTCCCCCTTAATTTAGGATTAATAGACTGCTCCACTGAGGCAAAAAATGCATCTGCATCAATATGCAATATGTGTCTATTATTTTGTTCAAATTTAAGATCAAACATATTTTTTATAGATTTAAGAAACTAGATCATTGCTATTTGTCTCCCAAATTTATAATAACCAGTCCTAAAAGTGCGTCTCCAAGATTGAAATCTTTGGATAATGCTAGTTTTTCTCACATTTGGAGCTTTCCTCCATCCTTTTTTTGCACTGATTTTTTTCTTTCTCATTTTTATGAGTTCTTTTCTTTTTTCTGACGTATCAATTGTAATTGTTAGAAACATATTTTTTAAATTAAATTATAGATAAGTTAAACAAGCGCACGATAAACAAGCCAACATTTTTTAAATTTTAAGTCCCAAATTAGTACTGTCTAATAAGTGAGGTGACCACACCCTGGACAGACAGTGTTTCTAGGGGATAAATATCATTATAATCCTTATTTTCTGCTTTTAGATATACTTTAGTACCTTCTTTTATATATCTTTTTAGAGTATTGCCACCATCAACTAACGCCACAACAATATCTCCACTCTTTGGCTGACCAGCTGAATTAACTAACACCAGATCTCCTTCAAAAATACCAGCCTCAATCATACTTTCTCCATTAACTTTTAAAAGAAAATAATCCTTAGGATTGCCAACAAGATCCTCTCCAACACTCATCCAGCTATCAACATGCTCCTCTGCAGCTACAGGACCACCTGCAGGTATAAAACCAAAAACAGGTATTTTAAAATTGTCCAAAGCCCCCGACAATTTATCTTTTACGCTATTTAAAAGTTTTATACCGCGAGGTGTGTCATCCTTTTCGATATAATCTTTTTCAACAAGTGCCTTTATATATTTAACGATACTGTTGTCTGACTTAAGACCAAAATACTCCTTCATCTCCTTAATAGTAGGTGATTTGCCATTAAGCATCTGATATTCCTCAATGAAATTCAACACTGCTTCTTGTTTTTCTGTTAAAGTATTTGTCATAATTATTTATTAGGTAAGTATATCCTCACTACCGAGTATAGGTGAGGGCACCCTCACCGTCAATACTAAAATATACAATAAACATCAAAAATCAAAAACACCCGCATTAAAAGCCACAAACAAAACATAGACACACAAAAAAAACATAGCACAAATATATATTCCCTAAAAATATTTTACCCCCAGACCCACCTAAATACCCTTAACAACATCCAAAGTCCGCATAGCTGACCTTTCCCACAAATAATCCCCAGCAATCATTCTAGCCGCCTTTACAGCATCATCGCGCACCCCTCCATCAAGCATCCTTAGCATCTCATCCGCACAATCACCTTTTTTTTCATAATCCACATACCGCGCCCCCTTCCCAGCAATCTCCTTATGCACATCAATATCAGACAAAATCAACGGACATCCACAATTTGCTGCCTCAACCACCGGAATATTAAACCCCTCATCCTTAGACAAATGAACAAGCGCCAAAGCTCCCGTATAAAACGCTGCCAACTCACGCTCACCAACAAAACCAGTCTTAATAACGCGCCCCACACCCTCCCCCGAAAAATCATCATAACTACTATACAAATCATCATCAAAAAGCCGCCCACCAACAAGTACAAGCGGCACAAGCTCATTTTTAGAAAGCCCAGCCTTATTTGCAAATCTAAAATACTCTTTTACCAACTTATCCACATTTTTACGATCATCAAAACCACCACAATAAACAAAATATCGCCCCCGCTTCAAATCAAATTTTTTAAGCACCAGACTCAAAAAACCACTATCAACTTTCTCCTTATATTCATCAGCCACATCATTATAAACAACCTTAACATCCTCCGATTTCACCTTACAAAACTTTAAAATATCTTTTTTAGAACTCTTAGAAACCGTAAAAACTCTATCAGCCCTTCCCACAGCCCGCCTCGTCTGCCTATGATACATTTTAGAAAGAAATCCACGCCGATATTCCTCATGCTTCCAAGGAATACTATCATGCACAGTAACCACAGTCTTTATACCATTTTTTCTATACCAATCTTTAGTCCAAGGATTAGAAGGGTAAGTAAAAAATGCCACATCCACCTTTTCCTTTTTAAAATACTCAGGAATAGAAATTTGCTCCCACCAAGTTTTTTTCATACCAGCACTACCCCTTTTTATTTCAGGAATAACTTTAATGCTAACATTTTTTGGAAAAAAATTTTTCAAATCTTTCCCTACTTCTTGATGAACAACTAAAATATATTCATTTTTCATATCCAACATAGCAAGCTCTCTAAACAAATAACGAGTATACTGCCCAATGCCTGTAAATGGTTTTGCAAGTAGTCTCGCATTAACACCAAACTTCATTATTCGTATTTAAAAATTAAATTCACAATATTTTTTGTACCATTTTGTATTTCTTCATAAAACACAGATTGGTTTTCCTCAATCATTCTAATCTCTTTTATAAATTTATTCACATCAATTTCACCAATAAGCACAGACCATCCCATTTTTTTACCAAAATCACTAGCATTTTCCAATTGATCCCCACGACTTACTTTAGTCCCAAGTGGTATAATTAAAGCCTTTTTTTCCAAAAGAGCAATTTCCGCCAAACTATTTGCACCACCACGAGACACTACAATATCGCAGGCCGCATAAATATCCTTCAATTCATCATCAATAAACTCTAGCTGCTTATAATTTTTATGAATAATATCAGCACGCACATTTCCTTTTCCAACCTGGTGAATAATATCAAAATTCTTTAAAAGAATATCCAGCGACTCCCAAACAAGCTTATTTATCTGCATAGCACCAAGACTACCGCCAATAACAAAAATCACAGGTTTAGACCCATCAAATCCCAAAATATCAAGGCCCGTCATTTTATTTCCCTCCAAAATTTCTTGTCTAATAGGGTTACCAGTCAGCACAAGTTTTTGCTTAACAATATCAGGAGCACTTTCAAAAAAATCACGAGTCTTTTCAAAACTAAAACAAATTTTATCAACAAAACTAAAACTAAGTTTATTAGCCAAGCCTGGAATCAAATCTGATTCATGTATAACTACAGGGATTTTTAATGAATAAGCTGCTACAGTCACAGGAAAACTAACATATCCTCCTTTGCTAAAAACGACATCTGGTTTAAATTTTTTTAAAATGCCACGTGCTTGAAAAACACCAACTGGAACCTTAAAAAAATCAAAAAAATTCTCAACAGAAAAGTATCTTCTAAGTTTTCCACAAGATATCAACAATATTTTAACACCTATTTTTTCAATAATTTCTTTTTCCATTCCACCTTTAGAGCCCACATACAAAAGTTCTAGATCTGTGCCTCTATTTTTAGATTCTTTTCTAAGCTCTTCTATAACGGCTACGTTGGGGTACACGTGCCCTCCTGTCCCGCCCCCGGTTAGCAACACTTTCATATGAACTATTCTTAGATATATTTAAAAGTATACCGATACCAATCATACTTGCAACAAGCGAAGATCCACCATAACTCACAAAAGGCAAAGTTATCCCTGTAACCGGCATAAGCGCAGTATTTACTGCAATATTTATAAATGCCTGCGTGACAATCCACACAGTTATACCAACGGCAGCATATTTTTCAAATTGATTTTTAGCACCATTTGCAATCAAAAGACCTCTATATGCAATCATAAAATAAGCAAAAACAACAAAAATTATTTTCAAAAATCCAAGTTCCTCAGCTGATGCCGCAAAAATAAAATCATCAGAAGCTTGTGGTAGCCAGTACGATTTTTGTACACCCTGAGTCAAACCTCTACCCCAAAATCCACCACTTCCAACAGCAATATTTGCCTGCCTAGATTGCCAACAATAATCCTCAAGACATTCTTCATCCACACTAGAAAAGCTAGTAAATCTTTCCTTTACATGCGGAACAGTCGATACAACGATAAATCCAGACAGCATTACTATTACAAGTCCTAAAGCCAAATGCTTCATCTTTGCCCCCGCAACAAAATACATAATCCCCGCAATTGCAGCCAAAACAAGTGTAGAACCAAAATCATTTTGCAAAGCCACAGGTCCAACAACAAGCCCAGAAACAACTGCAAACGGTAAAAATCCATCTTGAAAACTTTCAATAGCCTTACCACGCTTACTAAACCAATAAGCCAAATAAATAATAAGAGCCAACTTAGCAAACTCAGAAGGCTGTACAGAAGTATCAAAAATTCTAACCCAACTAGTTGCAATAGTATCAAAACTATTTCCAGAAATTAGTACAAACAGCAAAAGTACAACAATACCCGCATATATCACTTTAGACATCCTATTCCAAAATTTCATAGGCAGCCTAAACGCAATCCAGAACATAAACAAAGCCACTCCCAATCTAAAAATATGCTTTTTAAACAAAAGATAACAATCTACACCTTCATCACTACAATTTGGATATAAAACCCCCGGTGCCGATAAAGAAATTGACTTAGGCACACCAATACTCGTAATCATAATAAGACCAAATATAAGTAAAAACAGCACCGTAAGTGCCAAAATTACATCATATTTTGCATTTATATTTCTCATGTAAAAATCTTACTAAACCGATGAACATTTATCAAAACATTTTCCATAATTGAATTCAAACTAAAAAAGGAGCTTGCCACTGCCTTAAGCTAAAGATATTATCCCCAGAAAATTAGGGAATTAAATAGTGAAAATAATAGTAATACCAATAATTATATATTTTTGATAAACTAAAAATACAAAACAAAACAAAAAATATGAAAAACTACATAAAACTCTCCACAATCATAGTCCTACTTACCGCCCTAGATCTTTTAACTAAAGCATGGGCAACACGTGCACTCAGCAATCCCATTCATATTATAGAATCAGTCTTTAGCCTAAGATACGCCGAAAACTACGGCATCGCATTTTCAATAAATATACCACCAACAGCAATTATTATCGCAAACATACTACTATTAGTAGTACTTGCATATATTGCCATTAAAGAATTAAACCTAAACAAATGTTTATCCCGTATTCTTACAGGTCTAGTAGCAGCTGGAGGGTTTGGTAATTTAATAGACAGAATCATAAATGGTTACGTAGTAGATTTTATATCTATTGGTAGATATCCATTATTTAATTTAGCAGACATATATATTACAGTTGCTGTCTTTTCAATTTTACTGTTTTATGGTAAAATAAAAAAAGAAAACAAAAATAAACCTAAATAATGACAGAATTACAAAATAAAATCATCGCCCCACCAAAAATGTCACTAACAATTTTTATACTTAAAATTGTAGCAAATAGCACCGGTGGACTAATCGGTACATTGATAATGTTTTTGCTTTTTGCATTATTTTCCAGTTTTTTAAGTCCAATTACTGATGCAAACACAGACATACAAACAGTTACTCCAATTTTGACACTAATTTTAATGGCAATAACATTTATATCTGCAACATCCGCAAACATAATTGCAATATTCCTAAGTTATTTTACAGAAAGATCAAAATACAAACGACTGTCTCAACCAATTATCCATACATTGTTACTTGGTGTACTAGTATTTTTATTTTTATCACCACTATATTTTTTAGCAGCAAACCAAACAATAGAGGTTTCAATTTACGTTATTCTTCTACATTTATTGATTTCCGTACAAGTATCATCATCAATATTTGAAAATTCTTCAAACCACAAATACTCAATGTTAAGCATCTACAGCTCAGCAATAACCTTTATGTTAAGTGCATCAGTGATCTTTGGACTCTCCAAGATTTTAGAAAGTCCAGCTCTACTATTATTCATAGCTTTACCTGTAATTTTAGGAATTTATGGAATTGTAAGCGGTATAATAAACGCAACCTACAACGGACTTGTATACGTTTATGATAAAGATTTTTTAATTGAAGAATATTTCCCAATACAAAAAGCCCCTCAGTCTGAATCAACAGAAAACAGAGAGACTTAATATTAAAACATTCTATTTTTTATTTAACAAACTTCCAATACCTCTTAAAACTTCAAATCCATCGTTTGGTATCATCCAAATAGTAGTATTTGATTGATCAGAAGAAAGGTCATTTATAGATTGCAATGTTCTTAAATGCATAGCACCAGGGTTTTCTGCAAGCGTTTTTGCCGCAATAGATAGATTTTTTGAAGCAATTACTTCACCTTCGGCCTTAATAATTACAGCTCTTTTCTCTCTCTCAGCTTCAGCTTCTTTTGCCATTGTTCTTTTTAGGTCTTGAGGTAGAACAACATCTTTTAGCTCAACAGACTCAACCTTAACACCCCAAGGATCACTGGCTTTATCAACAACAATTTTGATATTTGCTGCAATATTTTCTCTTTCTTTCAAAAGTTTATCTAAACTAACTTCACCAACAGCGTTTCTCATAGTAGTTTGAGCAAGTTGACTTACAGCATAAAAAAAGTTTTCAACTTCTATAATAGCCCTCTTTGCATCAGTAATTTTGTAATATATCACCGCATTAATCCTGATAGAAACATTGTCCTCTGTAATTGCCTCTTGATCAGGTACATCCACAGCCTTTGTACGCATATCCACCTTTACCATTCTTTGTATCACTGGAATTACCAGTCTCCAACCAGGTTGAGAAATTTCAGAAAATTTACCAAAACTAAACTTAACCCCTCTTTCATACTCATCAACAACCCTAATACTAACCACTAAGATGATTAAAATGGGGATCAATAAGGATGAAAAGAAAAAAGTAACCAATTCCATAATTTTTTTATTTAGTATATACAACAAGCCAATATTAGCATTAAAATAAATAAACACGGATTTTCTTACCTTGCAGTTTTTTTAAAACATTATAAAACATTACAAAACATAAAAAAAAACCCGCCTAGGGCGGGTGGAAAAAAACCTGTCTAACGATCAATTTTATTTTGACCGAGATTCTTTTGATTTTTATTTTTGTTTTCGGGTGACCAAACCCTTGTTTTTCATCAAGCCGTTGCTTCGGAGTGTATTTTCTGCCTTTCCAAGGCCGTCCGTTTTACGTAACTTTTAACCAGATAAATCTAGCAAAGCCACCAGACCATTCCTAATATAAATGGAATGAGTAGTCGGTCCAAATAGTCTGTATGGACCATCACAAAGCTTGAAGTTTAACTAAAGAAGTATAATCTAGGGAGCCAAAGAAGGTATTACAGGTATTAAATATAATATCCTCTTTGAGCCCCCTATGTCTCTTGTTTAGACAAACTTCAGGCTTCGTATATCGACTTTTCAAATATCGCTTTTTTAAATCTAAACACTATACCATCAAGGTCTAAAATTTTGCAAATATATACAATAGACAGATTTATGATTCATGTTTTGTCTTAAAAATATCTACATTTACTTCCAAAAAACAATTAAATCAGCAATAATCAACACATGCTACATTCCTTACTACAAAACTTCAAAGATATAAAAGACAAACTAATAAGTCCATTAGCAGTTTTTACATACAAAAAATTACATCTAACTAGCAACTTAATTACATCGTTAAGTTTTATATCTGGCTTGATTTCAATACTATTTTTATTTAAAAATCATCAATTATTTATATTATTCATAATAATATCTGTATTTTTAGATATTTTAGACGGCTCAGTGGCAAGGATAGAAAATAAATCAGATATCGAACTTAAAAGGGGAGTACTACTTGATGATTTAGCAGACAGATCAATAGTTGTACTCATACTCGCAAAAATAATGTCCCACACGGACATTACAGCTTTGGTATTTATAATACCTCTTTACATTTTAATAAAAGGCATACACATATTTTTAAAGCAAAAAATAGATATAAATATAAAACTTATATACATAGACCGCATCCCATTAATATTCTTTATATTTCAGGAATACCATATAGGAATATATATTATCGCATTTTCCTTACTAATAAATCTCTTAGAAGCTAGTTTGAAACAATACAAAAAGACTTAACCCAAATAAATAAATAGAGAATACCATCAATGTATGTTTTTTTAGATACGCCATCAAAAACGAAACACTAGCAATACCAAATACAAAAGAACTCAAAAATCCTACCATCAGAGAGCCATTTGAAACAAGTTGACTAGTCGGATCAATACTTTGGATATCCATAAATGTAAATAGTCCCGCACCCAAAATTACAGGTATACCAAGTAAAAAAGAAAATCTAGCTGCATCCTGCCTACTAACTCCTTGAAACAAACCCGCCACAATAGTAGAACCAGAACGTGAAATCCCCGGAATCAAAGCAAGTGCCTGTGCACACCCAATAATTAAAGCCATCCACCAATTAAGTTTTTTTCCTTCTATTTTTTGATATTTTTTCTTACTAACCCATTCTGCAAACAAAAATACAATCGCCAGTCCAAGCATCATAAACGCCACAGAGCGAGTATCTCTAAAAACCTCCGTTATATAGTCTCCAAGCAATAAACCAGCAGCTACAGCAGGTACAGAGCCTATAATTATAAATAAAATCAGCTTTGTATACGGATCCTTCATATCCAATTTTCCCACAAACAAATTAAAGATTGTCTTTATCATCTTCCAAATATCCTTCCAGAAATATATAAACACAGCCAAAAGTGTACCCATATGCACAATCACATCAAAACTAAGCAACTGCTCAACATTTAAACCCAAAAAATCCTCAAGCAAAACCAAATGTCCACTAGAAGATATTGGCAAAAACTCAGTAATACCTTGCAAAGCCCCAAGCAAAAAAGCATCAAATAAATCCATATAAAGTTTTAATTTTTTCAATCAGGATTCTACTACATTTAATCAGGTAAATCCATCCCCCCTTTACTAAAAGGATTACATTTAAGCACGCGATAAAAAGCCTTAGCCCCACCAATTACAACACCACGCTTTTTAATCACAGCCTTTCCATAATCCGAGCAGCTAGGTGTATACCGACAATATCCACCCGGAAAAAACACTTTAAAAATCCCATGATCCGGAGAAAATGTCCTTTGATAAAAATCAATCAAAGCAATCAAAAACAGCCTTGGTATATAGTATATATATCTTAAAACTTTCATAAGACTTAGTAGTATGCAGTTGGATTTCTCTTAACACCATTGTCGATAACCTCCCAGTGTAAATGAATACCAGTAACACCATATACACGTCCTGTGTTACCCATAATACCAATTACATCACCTTGGTTTACCCACTGACCATTTGATACGTTAACACTGTCCAAATGAGCATATAGTGATCTTAAACCATTTCCATGATCAATTATAATATGATTACCATATCCACCACCCCAAGTACCTGTTGATACTTTTACAATAGTACCTGAAGCCGGAGCCCAAATTGGGGGTTTACTTCTATCTGCAATATCAATTGCATAATGTCCAGAATGATATCCTTGTGTGATACCACCCTTAGTAGGGTATATAAATATTTTACCTCCAGTTGGAGAAGTTGTATTTGTAGGAATAGCAGAGTAATCAGTAACTCTAACCGGAACAGTAGTATTGCCTGATGAAATATAAGTTGTTGCAACAGCAACAGGTGGAGCTATTGGTTCAGCACCAGGTAGGAATAAATCCTGTCCTTTTACAGCCACTGCATTTTCACTTAGACTGTTTTGTGCAATTATTGACTCTGCACTTATATCGTATTTTTCCGCAATCTTATCAATTGTATCTGCACTTTTAACTTTATAACTAACTCCATTTACAGGTGGAATTAAAAGTTTTTGCCCAGCTCTTATAGAATTAACATTTGTAATATTGTTTTCCCATTGAATTGTTTTTGAACTTATTCCATATTTTTCTGCAATTACAGAAAGTGACTCACCACTTTCTACAGTGTGTACAGCTAGATCAGTCATACCAATCCTACTTGATTCATCAGTTTGTGGATTGATTTTTACTAAATAACCCTCATCATCAGACACTAATATATCTCCAGGTAATGAATATGAATTTACATAGTCTAAAGAATAACCATTTGCGGTAGAAATAAATGTCCCGCCAGGAGTAATAGAAGTCAAAACAACAAATAGTGCTGACACTGCAGTTGTCTTTACAAAAAATCTTTTATGAGGTGATACAGGCAACACTTCTGCTGAAAAAGAAAATACAGAGCTTACGCCTGTAAAAACTTTACCTATAACAGGCAAGCTTTGTACCTTTTTAATTACTGTATTTGTATAATCTAATAGGTTAACAAAACTATTCTTATAAACAAAAGTTCTAGAAAAGTTTTTTAAATGACGACTTCGTCTTGCAAACTTATTTACCTCTAATGTGTTTTCTACTACCTTATTTATCTTTTTGTGATTAATAGATAAAGCACTCTACATAACAGCTTTAAACAAAAATATCATTAACTTAAGATTCATACACCACCCATTATCCCTTTTTTTATATATTCTGTACAAGACAGGTGGGTTGACTTATTTGCAAAGATATTACATAAAATATACTATATAGTCAATAGCAATACTATATAGGTCTTTATATAAACAAAAAACAGGGCATTGACATATTTAAAAAAAATCCGAGTGAAATATAAAAATGCTTTACACAGGGTTGTGAAGATTGTTTAATATTGTTGCTTTTTTTTTAATGCTCTGATAAGTTCTTTTCAACTTCTTTTATTAGAAGCGTGCTTTAAAAAATAAATGCACATATTTCTGTTCTTCACAGACAAGTGAAGGGCTAAACATTATTTAACCCAAAGAAATATGGGAAAAGAACCAACAAACAAATATGAGTTAATGCTCATACTCTCATCAGAACTTGGTGAGAGCGAAACAGAAAAATCTCTAAAAGAGATAAAAACTATTCTATCAGAACACACTGCTAGTGTATTTGATGAGGATATTTGGGGTAGACATGAAATGGCTTACAGAATCAAAAAAGAGGACAGTGGGTATTATGCTGTTCTATACATTGATATAAAAGACAGAAGCCAGCTATCACAGATCGAACGTGCACTAAATCTTTATCAACCATTATTAAGATTTTTAGTATTAAAAATTGATAAAAACCACTTCATCAAAACTCTAGAAGAGTATGAAGTAGAAAAGGCACAAGAAAAAGAAGAGAGAGCAAAAGAAAAAGAAGAAAAAGCTAAAAAATCTGCAGCACCACAAAGAAAACCAAGACCAGTAAAAATTGAAGAAAAAAAAGAGGAAGTTAAAGAAGTAAAAGAAGAGAAAAAAGCGGAACTAAAAGAGGATAAAAAAGCAGAGGATGAGGCAGAGTCTGAATCAAAACTTAAAGAAGTTGACGAAAAACTTAAAAATTTAATTGATGATCCAGATATTGCTATTTAATAGCAACTTTAATAATTACAAATAACCAATTATAAAATGCCAACATATAAAAATAGACAGTGCTACTTTTGCGAAAATCACATTGATTACATTGATTACAAAGATGATCTTTTGATGATAAAATTCACAACAAAATACAAAAAAATAGTACCAAAATACTATAGTGGTACATGTCTAAGACATCAAAAACAACTATCTAGAGCAATCAAAAACTCAAGAATAATGGCGCTTACACCATTTACAGTGTAATTAGCATCATCACAGACTATAAAACCCCTTTATTTTAGAGGGGTTTTTTGGTATAATATAAAGATTTTAAACAAAGTAATGAAACGCAATAAAACAGAAATAGTAGAGGAAAATCAAAACCTAGTGCCAGTTATTAGCTGGAATACACCTCAATACATATATTTTGAGAAAGGTCCTATTTGGAAAGTAATAGCCATTATATTTATATTGATGTTATTTGCATATGGGGTATTTAGCTCTGCTTGGACGTTTTCATTAGTGATTTTAGTGGCAGCAATTGTTTATTACATCATCAGTATGGAAGAGCCAAAGATTATAACTGTATCAATTTTAGAGTCAGGAATTAAAGTTGCAAGCAAGCTTTATTCTTTTACTCAAATAAAAGAATTTTGGATAATTCACAGCTCACAGCATATAACAACTTTACACTTTATAGTCAAAGGAGACCTTATTGGAGAGATTAAACTACCATTGACTAGTCAAAGTGCAACTTTTGTAAAAGAGTTTTTAATAACTAAAATTCCAGAGGTTAAAAATAAAAAAGAATCAATGTTTGATATTATTTCAAGATTACTAAAACTATAAAATGGGAGATACAATCGATAACATAAAGGATACAGGGGGAAAGGCTGTTGATACCACTTTAGATGCGGGTAAAGATGCGTATCAATATGCATCAGAAAAAGCTGAAGCTACAAAAAATGCAGTGGTAGATAGACTAGGAGCTTCAAAAGAAAGCGCAAAAGATCTAATAGAATCTAAAAAAACATTTACAGAAGCTCATCAAGCTGTAGTAAATAAGATAAACAGTGCATTTAATTCTGTAATAAAACCGACAGAATCTCAATATGAAGATGGAGTACAGGCAACAATTGCAGGTCTTAAATTTAGCTTTATCAGACAAACTCACGATCTTTCAGCAGAGTTTTACAACAGAAAAAAAAATATCATAGACAGGTCAGGTTTAA
>RRYU01018128.1_pt1 | contig 33036 bp, 29 predicted proteins | sample 2162651 | NCBI WGS metagenome assembly RRYU01 (sample SAMN10267283, study PRJNA491782) | microbial mat metagenome | isolation source: biomat in the production well | place: Japan: Minami-Kanto gas field, natural gas well KTG3 | collected 2017-06 | reverse complement strand
GTAAGCCATCCCAACGGTCTCGGGATTTCTACAGCGCAGCACTAGCCGTGTCGCCGCGGGGCTGCGGCCGGACGGGCGTCACGCGTGGCAACGGCGTCTATACTTAGCGTGGTCCCGCCGATCCCCGATCGGGTCTCCTGAACGGAGAGGTTGAAAAGGGGCGCGTCTATTGACGGATGGTGAAGACACTTGGGTCTTAAGGAGGAAGGACGATGCAGACGAGCAGCTCCTATATCCGGGTTCAGGCGACCATCTCGGCGCTGATCAACATGGTCGTGAACCCAGCCATCACCTGGCTTTTGAATCGCGAGATGCAGCCTGCCGCACTTACCTCGATCCTGATCGACATGACCGTCACCTGCCTCGTAATGTCAACGGCGATCGCCCTGTTCGTGAGCCCCGGGGCGAGGCGGGTCGTCACGACCGGCAGTCTCGAGATCGATCACAAGGCGCTCGGCTCAGGGCTGCTCACGCGCCTCCCGGTCCGATCGGCGATGCTCGGCCTCACGCTCGGCGTCGGCTGTGCGACCCTGCTCGTTTCGCTCACGTTGGCGATCTTTACCCTACTCGGGTGGTCCGAGATCCGCTTCTGGGAACTGATGCTCTTCAAGATCCTTTACACGGGGGCGACGGCCTTTGTCGTGACGGGCTGGATCATCCAACGGCAATTGGACGCGGCCCAGCAGCGCCCTGCGATCCCCTTGGAACGCGCATGACTCGAATCTCGACCCTTGGATATTGGCCTTGCGCGGCGCTCTCGCTCGCGCTGAGCTTCGTCCATGCCCTCGACAGCCCCCACGCCTCGGATACGGTGTTGACCAGCGCCGGAATCGCGGCGAACCCGCAGGCCGCCTACGGTGTACTGGGCAATGGTTATCTGGGACGGGCACTGGGGGTCCGCGAGGGGTCGGGTGTCCGCTTGGGCGGCTTTTTGGTCCCGGAATGCAACTGGGTGGCTTCCGGCGGGACCAAGCCGGACGCCGCCGTGTGCGGCATTGCGCTCGGCTTGAATGCCTCCGTAGATGCCGAACAGGCATTCCGGAGTCCCCGGGGGACACTGGGCGTCGAATTCCTACTGTCCGACGGCGGCAACAACAACGACGCCGCGGGGAGCGTCCAGCAATACACCAACTTCACCGTGCCCGCGCCGCTGAATCGCGAGCAGATGACTCAGCTCTGGTGGCGGCAGCGGCTGTTCAACGACAAATTGATGGTTCAGATCGGCAAGATGAACGGCGCCGGCCTGTTCGGTGTGGTCTTGAACCCCATCGTTCTCGATACGCCGCACCTGCAGGACACCACGATCAGCAACCTGATCTACGTGCCGGTCGGGCTCAACCCCACCCTATTCGGGCGGCTTCCACCCTACCCGGAGACCGCCTACGGGGCCGCCGTCCATTTTTCGCCGGTGCCGAATCTCTATCTGTCCTATGGAATATTTGACGGAAACGGCGCGATCGGCGAGCAAACGGGCGCGGATTGGCTACCGCGGATCAACGACTACGTGTTTCACATCAGCGAGCTCGGATATGCCTGGCGCCTCGGTCGACAGGCGATGCCCGGGCGGATTGGTCTGGGGGGATGGAAGCAAACCGGCGAGCTTTGGACGCCGGCATTATCCGTCGAGGACGGCGTTACCGGGTACTATCTCTTCGGCAATCAGCGCCTCTGGTATCGAGACCCCCATCGGGACAACGCCGGCTTGATCGGTTACCTCCAATACGGGCATACCGGATCGAACGCATCGGCCGTGAAGACCTATATGGGTGGCGGTCTCACGGGCATCGGTTTAGTGCCAAAACGGCCTTTCGATACCCTAAGCCTGGGAGTTGCGAGATCCGATCTCAATGACACGCCCGGTGCCGGCGCCTTCTTCTATCCCGATGTCGTGTCCGATTCAATGGACCTCGCATCGAGCGAGCTGATGGTGCAAACCACCTATCAGGCGAATTTCGCCATCGGAACCCCCGCCAATTATTGGACGCTGAGCGCGGTCGCGGGCTACACCTACATCCACGAGCCCGGGCAACGCGCGGATCTGCCCTCGGCGCATCTGTTCTCGCTTCGGCTGATCGCGTTGTTCTAGGTCAGTTTGCTTAGGCGCTCTTCACCTCGTTCACCGGCGCACGACGAAAGGCGCGCCGTCGCGTTGCCGTCGATGAGGCTCACGAGCACCGGCAAGAAGGGGTTGGTGTATGTCCGCGCAGTGCGGCTGAGATCGACCATGCACGCCCGCCTGGCATCGTTCGATTCAAGGTGGGCTAGGCAACAGACGGATGATCCCGCCATAGTGCTCGTCGTCCGTTCCAATATACAACTGCTTAGCCCCTTGCTCGGATTCGCGAACTGCGATGCTCTCGACCTTCAGTCCGTCCAGGGTCGCCAGCCTCTCGCCCGCCTCCAGCTCCACCCGTGGGTTGCCGTCAGAATCCGCGGTCATCGTTCCGATGCGCCAGACGACGCTTCTAAACGGACCATCGTCGCTTCCGGAATCGAATGCAGACCCGCTGTAGATGAAACCATCGCTGTCGATCGCCAAGGCAACAATCGGGCGCGATCCAGGCCCGAGGGGGTCGACTGCTTCATAGATGACCTCATCAAATGGTCCCAGCTGGAGCGGATCCCGTGACAGGCCGGCCCACCTGAGCGCCGTCACCGGACGACCATCGGCGCGTTCTGCATACAAGAACACCAACTGCTCGCCGACCTTGCACACCTCGATTGCCTCGACGTTCTCGATCGGAACCGGCCAGGGGATCCAGGATTCGATGTTCAGCGCCCCTTCACTATAGGACGCGAAGAAGATACGCGCGTCACCCGCGCCTTCCTGGCCGCTCTCCGCAAACAGAAATCCATGACCGCCCGGGATCCGACTGGCACTCTCCAGATCACTCGCCGGGCCTTCGGGACCGGGAAATGTCAGATCCAGAGACCGCCAGGTGACCCCTTCGATCTCCGATTTGGGGAGACGGACGAGACTGACTCGAGGCCAGTGGATCGTCTCCGGGCTCCGCTTGGCGTCGTGCACGCCAATGAAGAGGTCGTCCTCCACCCAGGCCAGTCCGCTGAGATCAGGGAGTGTCGAGGCTCCTGCCAAGTCCTGAGCGTGAACGGAGATGGCCGAGCCCATGAAGATCGCCGTCCCGAAGACGACCGACCAGCACGCCGATATCGGGACACGCGAGATCATGCTGTGAACGGACATGTTGAAGCCCCTCCCAAGATCCGGCCCCTCGGACGCGCCCCGTCTTGGATGAACGATCGCATCCCATGACATTGGCCCCAGGCCATCGCCCGATCGAGAAATCTGGACGATCATCCACTTGCCCAGCGCCTGCGACTGCGGCCCCTTCGGCTATCTGGTCGCTGGCGTCGTGGCAGAAGCCCTCTATTTCGTCTCCAGGGGCGAGGTCACGCTGGAGGGGCGACGGACCAACATCCGAGACCCGGGCGAATTCTTCGGCGAGATGGCGCTGCGCAGCGGTGGGCGCCGGTCCCCCGGGGGCACGCGTCAAGAGATCCATCGACGAGCATTACGCCCTGACCGAACCCGCCCGATCTTCGCAGGAGCTCTTGGGACTGTCCACGCGCACCATCCATTGGCGCGCGAGACCGCCCCTCGTATACCCGGCATTCCGGCTCAGCTCCCTCCCTCACGTGTCGACTGGGCCGAATCGCCGATGATGGCCGTTTGCCTGTCCAGGTAAAACTGCTTCACGGCCTGCAGGAACGCCTCGACGTACTCGCCGTCGCCTTCGCGAATGGCCTTATAGAGGCCACGCGCATCATCGTTGATCGGAATGACCTCCTGCCCCGTTCGAATCCCCTCGAGGATCTCCTCGCCTGCCTGGTCGATGCCGATCGCATTCGCCGGCTGGGGCAGACCGAAATGCAGCGAGTAGTCCAGAGCCCGGTAGAAGATGTTGGTGGCAACCGCGCCGGGGCAGACGACGGAGACCTTGATGTTCTGATCCTCGAGCTCGTGCTTTAGGCACCTTGCAAAACCATAGACAGCGTGCTTGGAGGCGACATAGATGGTCTGGTACGGCAAGGGCGCGATCCCGGCTACCGAAGAGACGATGACGATATGCCCGCTCCCTTGGTTCACGAGATGTGGCAACAGGCTGTGCACACAGTTGACGACCCCGAACAGGTTCACGTCGAAGACCGTGCCCCAGTCCTCGCGCCTCGTCGCCTCGTAGGCCTGACCGAACCCGACCCCCGCGTTGCAGAAGAGATAGTCGACGCGGCCGCGGGAGGCCACATAGTCCATATAGTCCGCGACGGCCTTCTCTTCGCGCACGTCCAGCACCTGCGCGTGGACCTTGTCGCCGTAGTGCCGGAGTGACTCCGCTGCCTCGGCAATATGCGCGGGTGTCCGGCTGGACATATACACCTCCGCGCCGCTTTCGAGCAATTTCTTGCTGAGACCCAGCCCGATGCCGGTCGACGCGCCGGTCACGACGGCGGCCTTGCCGCCAAAGAATTCACTGTTGCCGCTCATGTCCTTTTCTCCGTTGGACTAAAACTGTCCGTAGCGCTGATGGCCGGCGCAGATCGTGGAGCGATCCCAACGGCCGGAGAACAGGTAGGAGATCAGGTTGTCGGCCTGCTCGCCCTCGAGCTCGGCGATACGGGAAACGCCGTGCACCCAGTTCGAGTTGATACTGTAGGCGGCCCCGAGTGGCTTCACGACCGAGAGCTCCGACCAGGGGTCGTCGAGTGACGGCTGCATCGAGATGGATGCGATGGAAGCCGGCTCCCAGGATTGGTAGTCGGTCACGCTGTCGTAGTCGAGCAGATACATCTTGGGGAAGTTCATATGACCGTCCGGCGCCCTGCCGGAGTCATACTGGAATAAAAAGCAGGACCCTCTCGAACTGCGTCCCGGCCCCGCATCCTTATTGAAAGCGTCCATGAGTGGGTCGTTGTAAGCCCCCATCTCGATTTCGACGTCGAAGATGCGCCGGCCCTTGCTCTCGATGACGGCACGCGCCCAGTCGTGAGTGCGCTCGACGAGGATCCGCTCGCACATCTTCTTGGGCAAGCCGGAGAGCTCGCGCCCGCTGCACATCCCCATCTGTGCACCCGGCCCACTGAGCTGGAGGTTCAGGAAATAGACGCCCCCTCTCTCGCCGTAACGGCAGAACAGGCAGATACCGCCTTCCATATACCAGGGTGCGAATGTGGGCTCACGGATGTTGACGACATACACCATGACGATCGGGTGCTCGGCGTCGATCAGCTCCAGCGGCGGGGGCAGCACCCGCCGCGCCGTGGTCGGATCGGTCTCCCAGCAGACGTATAAACCCTCCTCGTTGTTCATCGCGCCCGGATTAAAGAAGGGGTGGATCTGCTCGCGCGGGATGAAATAACTCCCGTTATTCATCGGCCCTCTCCTCTGTTGTTCCTTGTCGGCTACACAACCCACTCTCCGCTTCGGCGCTTGCGCGCGACGTTCAGCAGATAGTCGTCCACGCCTTTCGCGGCTTCGGGATTGAAGCAGGTTGTGGCGCCGCTCCGGTCACCCTCGTCCCCCAGGACCAGCCGCTCGTTCTTCGCCACACCCTCGAGGATCGTCTTGGCAGACTGCTTGGCCGACTGTGCACCCGGAGGCGGCTCCGCACTGCCCCAGATGGCCGTGACCGTCGTGCCCGGCGTCGCCGAGGTTACGCGGATCCCCTCGTCCCACAGCTCATAGCGCAACGCCAGGGTCAGGCCGTTCAGCGCGGCCTTGGTGGCGGCATACATCGTCTGCTGGGCCATCGGCATAAACGCGATGCCCGAGATGATGTCGACGATGTGCCCGGAGCCCTGGGCACGCATGATCGGCAGGACCGCGCGGATGCCGTAGAGCGCCCCGTAGAAGTTCAGTGCGAAGGCTCGCTCCCAGTCCTCGTTGGTCTGCTCGTCGAACTGCCCGGCCAATCCGGCGCCCGCGTTGTTGAACAGGAGATCAACCCGCCCGCCGCCAAAGGCCGCGGCCTTTTCGATCATCTCCTTCACCTCGTCTTCCCTCGTGACGTCGCAGTGCAGCCCGAGCACCTGTCCCGGATGGTCCGCGTTCAGTCGCGCGGCCTCGCGTGACAGGTTGTCATCGTTGAAGTCCGCGAGGATCACCTTCGCGGCGCCGTAGGAGAGCATGGTCTCCGCGAGTGCGAGGCCGATGCCGGATGCGCCGCCGGTCACGACGGCGACCTTCTCTTGATAGTAGTCGCTGGTCTTGCTCATGCTCGATGCCCTCCTCTCGCTTAGCTCTCGGGTTCGAAGACGAATGCCTGCCCATAGGCATCCTGTGTCGCGTCGACAATCCGTCCGCCACGTGCCGCGTCGCCGAGGATTCGCGCGTCCGGGAAGGCGGCTCTGAAACGGTGGACGACGTCTGACTGAGGCCGAACGCCCAAGGCCAGAATCACGGTGTCCGCCGACACGGAGACCGGCTCGCCGCTGGCGATGGATTCGAGCTCCACGCCCGCACCAGTGATCCGCACCAGCCGATGCCCCGGCAGATAGGTCGGATCGTAGGGCGCCATACGCTGTTTGAGATCCAGAATCACCATAGCTTCTGCCCCAGCGCCAATCTGCGGCAGCATGTCGGCAATCGTCGCTTTGTGTCCTGCCTTGAGCACGACCTCCGCTGTCTCGAGACCGGTCATGCCCGAGCCGACGATCACGCAGTCGCCCTTCACCTCTATTCGCCCAAGCAGCACATCCTCCGCGATGACGACATTCGACCTGTCGATGCCGGGGACCGGCGGGATGAACGGTCGCGCACCGCATGCGACGAACACGCCGCAGGGCGAAAGCGCCTTGACCTTATCGACAGTGGCCTCTTCTCCGAGCCTCAGCTCGATGCCGCGATCGAGAACCTGGGCGATCATGGAATCGACCAGCCGCGTGATCTTCTCCTTGCCGATGCCCTTGTCGGCAACGTTGAGCGTGCCGCCGAGCCGGGGGGACGGGTCGAACAGCACGGGATGGAAGCCGCGGTCTTTCAGGACCAGCGCGGCCGTGACGCCTGCCGGACCGCCACCGATCACCGCGACCGGACGCCCAGCACCGTCGCGCTCCGGATGCGCGAACTCGCGCTCTCGGCCGGTCATCGGGTTCACCGAGCATTTGACGTGCCGCCCGTGCTCGATCTCGTCGAAGCACACCAGACACCCGATGCATTTGCGGATCGTCTCCGCCTTTCCGGCCTTCGCCTTGTTGCACCAGGCCGGGTCGGCAAGATGTCCGCGCGCTACCCCCACCAGGTCGCAACAACCCTCCTCGAGGATCGCCTCAGCGACGTCCGGCTCCTTGATGTTCGCGACCGCGATGAGCGGGATCTTGACATGCTTCCTGATCTCGGCAGCCATGTACTTCTTCCAGCCCTGCTCGAAGGTGCCCGGCTCGATGCAGGCAAGGATTGGGCTCTCGGGAATCGTGCAACTGATGTCGAGGAAATCGACGCCGGCCGTCTCCAGCTTCGCCGCGATCTTGCAGGTCGCCGCCAGATCGTTCCCTTTGTCCTCCAGGAACTCCTCGGCCGAAAGGCGCACGCCGAGCGGGAAGCTCTGACCACAGGTCGCGCGAATACCCGCGACGATCTCGAGCAGGAACCGTAGGCGGTTCTCGAAGCTGCCGCCATAGCGGTCGTCGCGCCGGTTGAGATAGGGCGAGAGGAAGCAGTTGATCAGGTAGCCGTGCGCGCCGTGCAACTCGACACCGTCGGCGCCCGCCGTCTGCGCGATGCGAGCCCCGTTCACGAAGGCCCCTTGGATCTGCTCGATCTCCGGGACCTTGAGCGCGCGCGGCGCATCGCCACCGAAAGGACCGGCGACCGCCGAGGCCGCAACCGGCTGCTCACCGCCGAGGGCGTAGCTGCGGCCGGGATGATGAAGTTGGATGAACATCTTGGTGCCGTACTTGTGCACGGCGTCGACAAGCCGCTCGAGCCCCTGCTGATCCCCCGCATTCCGGGCGGCGATCTGGCAAGCCCCTCCGGCACCCGCGCCATCCATGACGCGGCAGAGCTCGCTGACGATGAGTCCGATGCCGCCCTGGGCGCGTGCCTCGTAGAAGGCGATGATGTCGTCGTTGACACCGCCGCCCGCGGCGGCGAGGTTGACCCCCATGGGCGTCATCGCCACACGGTTCTTGATCGCCACGCTACCGATTCGCACTGGGCTGAAGAGCCGAGCGTACATGGTCGCCTCCGTATGCCTTTTGGTCCGATGCGACTCGCCTGTGACGGACGGTATGCCTCGAGCAAGCCTTCCTTCCCGGGGCACAACGGCAATGCCGAACAGGGTCCCGACCCTCGCACTGCCAGCATCCCAGCGGGCTTTCCGCGTCCCCGAGCCGGCAATCCGCTCCCCGCGCGATCGCGCTGACTCGAGATAGCCACCGGCATCCTTACTGCCCTCGCCGTCTTGCTCCGCTTGCAGCCCGAAGCTTGGGCAAGGCCACTCGACGCGGCGGCAGTCGATGGGGTACGGGCGGAGATGCAAGCCCGAGCACCGGCCGCCAAGGCCGACTACTCATTTAAAATCTAGCAGGGTTTCCGGGGGAAACCGGGTGAACGGACGACGCATCGAGGGATTTTCGGATTGGTTGACGCAAGTCAAAATATCATCCGAATATCATGGCGAGATCGACTGTCAATGCCTGTCGACGACATGAAGGGCAGAGATCAGCACGGCCTCCAGGAGGCACTCAATCCAGTGGGCAGATACTTGGGACTTAGTCGAATCGGAAGACCGAATCCAAGCAGAAGCTGATGATTTGCCCTCTCCGGCAAACACGCGGGGAACCCCTGAATTCAATCGGCCCGCGCTTCGGTGGGTAGGGCGCGATCGGTTCCGGCCCGCAGGTGTCGTGGTGAGACGCCGAAATGCTTGCGGAAGGTCCTGCTGAAGTGCGCCTGATCGTTGAAGCCCCAGGCGTAGGCGATCTCGCTGATCGTGCGTTGGCCGGAGCCGTCCTGCAGCAATTCTCGATAGCACTGCTCCAGACGCTGGACCCAAACCCAGCGCATCAAAGACATCTCCTCGTGGGCGAACAGCCGATGGACCTGCCTCGGGGACAGACCGACGGATTCGGCGATGACCTCGACACTGAGCTCCGGGTTGCGCAGGTTGCGAAGGGCGAATGCCTTGACACGGCCTTGGTGGTGGAACGACCGCTGAATACAGTCCGAGTTGGCCGGCACGGCGAAACAGATGAGAGCTCCCATCAGATCCACGACGGCATCGGCGACGCCCTCGCAATCCGCATCCCCGAACGACCGACACCAGCTTTTGATCGAGCTCACCGCGTCCCGGAAGACAGCCGGGACTCCGCTATCGGCCTGGATCGGCATCAGCAACGCGGCTCGCCAGAGTGGAAACCGATCGGCGACCTCCTTCTCGGGTACGTTGACGAGAATCGACCTAAAGGGTTCGTCCTGATTCAATTCCAGAGACCGCGCACCGCGAAGCAGGCAAAGATCTCCTGCGGCCAGCCTCACCGTCCGATCGCCCTGCCGGATCCTGGCCTCTCCCTGGAATTGAAGGAACGCGGTGACCTGAGCGAGGCCAGCAACCCTGCTGGTGCTCAGAGACAGCGGCAGACCTCCGGCTTCGACGATCTGGATCCGGCCGATCGGTCGGACGCTGAAGGACCCGCGCGACGGCTCGTCGGATCGACTCGGATGACGGCTATAGGCTGCGCAAGCCTGTTCCAGCAAATCCACCAAGCCCAGGCAGTCGGAAGATCCGGCAAGCCCGGTACAGGTGCCTATTGGATCCGAATCTTCGGAACATTCGAGTGCCATCGTGCCCCGGCGATCGATAAATAGAATCTATAGACGATGTTGTATGCTGGAGAAGCGACTGTCAACCTTTATTGTCATTGAAGATTGTCAATCTTAGTTGACACCCGAGCTGCTTCAGGGCCGAGCCAAAACGGCATCGGGGTGTTCCTCGCGCGGCATCTACCCAGCACGCCTGGGTTTTTCGGAAAGAGAGGCGCATCCCCCGTGCGCCGGGACAAGGCGCGCCGACGAGTCGTGGCGGGTCCTACGGCGAGGAGGCGCAACGCCGGCCTGGCGTGCGCGGGGCGTTCATTGCGGCGAAGAATCCGTGCACGCTCGCTATCTGCCCAGCACCCAAGCTCGCCGAACGTCCGGTTGAAATCCAGCCCGACGCACCTGATCCTTCTCCCTGTGGGTTGAAACAAAACCCGATCCGTCCCTGCCGACTTCAACACCGCGGAAGCACCAGCTTCCCGAACCACCAGAGGGCAACGACTGATTTATTAAGAGTTTCCAGTGGCACATGGATGTTCCGCCATCATCAGTCGCCTAGGCGACTGATGATGGAGCCAGCCGCAAACCGCCATTTCGAATCGCGCGATGATGTTTGCCGTGGAAGGCAAATCATCAGCGTCTGCCGAGGGTTCGACGGGCCCTGCTAGCTCACGACAACATGAGGAGATGAGAATGACGACGAGATGCCACTTACAGATTGCCTTCCTGCTTTTGCTGGGCGCAACACTGTCCTTCGGGGTACTGGCCGCAATGGAGCGAACCCCAGCACCGGAAGGCGCCAAGGCATATATCATCGCGCCGCAGGACGGGGATCGGGTCCCAAAGACCTTCGTGGTCCGCTTCGGGCTCTCGGGGATGGGCGTGGCACCGGCAGGAGCAGACCTGCCCAATACCGGGCATCATCATCTCCTTGTCGATATGGACGAGCTGCCTCCCCTGGATCAGCCGATCGGCGCCGACGTCCTTCACTTCGGGGGCGGACAAACAGAGACCGAGCTGACGCTTGAGCCCGGAGAGCACACCTTGCAGATTCTCCTGGGCGACAAAAACCACGTTCCGCATGACCCGCCGATCCTCTCCGACAAGATCACCGTGATCGTGGAGTAACTCCTCGGGACGTCCTAATGAACCGCGTCCGGCGTCAAGCCCTTGGGTTCCAATGGACCAGCCCATCGGACAGGCATCGGCTTGATAAAGGGACGCGGTTCAGCGAGATTCGTCGATCACCAGGCGCTCGACGTCGGCAAGGCGGACCTCTCTCCCGTCGGACGTCACAAATCGGCGGCCCTCGACACTGCCCCGGCGAGCATCATGCTCCGTGACTGCTCCGGTGTTGGCGTTGACCACCTCCACCCGAATCGTTTGTCGATCCCGACCCAGATCCCGCGCGAGATAGGTCACACTCCCAACCAGCATGAAGGCGAGCAGGATATAGGCGATCGGCCGGATGAGGCCGGGCGGGATCAGGGGTGGGCGCGGTGCAACCAGGCCCTGTGCCTCTTTGGCGCGTTGGATGCGCGCACGGATGACGAGGTAGGCGCCGAAAATAACGGCGGCAGTGAGCAGAAGCTTCCAGATCATGTCGGCTAAGTTAGCACGACCCGCGATCGGTGGCAGCTCAAAGGCGAGTTGCGGGTCTGCAACGGCAGCCCGTAACATGCCACCAAACTCAGTGAGGCGCCAAGGGAGAAGAAATGATGTCTTGTTTCATACGCGGCCTGCTGGTGGTCTCGGCCGCACTCCTTTTGGGTTGTAGCGAGCCCGCACCCCCGACGGTCAATCTCGATCGGGCGGTTCAGATCGGGGACCTCGACCAGATCAAACGGCACATCTATTGGAAGTCGGATCTCAATCAGCCGAACGCGGACGGTGACCCCCCGTTGCATGTCGCCTCCCGCGCGGGTCGTGTCGCCATTGCTCGCGAGCTGGCGCGGAGAGGCTCGAACCTCACCGCACTGAACGCGGATGGGTACTCGCCACTCTATGTCGCACTGGCTCACGGCAGAACGCAGGTCGCCATGATGCTTGTGGACCGGGGTGCACCGCTCGAGGCCCAGTCCATGCTTGTCGATCTGGTCCGCGCCGATGTGATCGACCGCGACGCCTTGACCTTCCTGATCCGATCGGGCGCCGATGTCAACCGGACTGACCCCGAAGGTGATACACCCCTGCATGTCGCTGTCCGGAACGGGCACCTAAACGCGATCCGCCGATTGATCGTCGCAGGGGCCGACGTCAACCGACCGGACGGGACCGGTCGCCTCCCGCTTCAGATTGCGCGAGAATCGGCGCCCGGGCCTGACGCCCGCTTCATCATTTCGACCCTCGAGCGCAGCGGCGCGAGGGCCGATCCCATCCCTTGACCCGACGCGCTAAGGAGCGACCGAATGGCCGAACGGATCGAAGATCTGACGGTGACCTACATGGAGGACGGTATTGCCACGACCAAGGAGATCGACAAGGTCATCCTCTCCAAAGGGAGTTGGACCACCATTCTCTTTCGCTATCAGGATTGGGATCGCGTCAAAGGCGAGTACGGCCCCGACAAGTACAGCATCCGGCGCTATCAGAAACGCGGCGGAGAGTACCGGCAGCAGTCGAAGTTCAACATCTCCAGTCGAGCTCAGGCGCAGGCGCTGGTGGATGCCTTCCAGGGCTGGCTGCATCAGAACTGATTGCGCCACGGCCTGGCGGCCCCCGGGGAATCCGAGTGCAGATCACCGATCCAGGTCGCCCTTGCGCCATGCGCATTGGCTGCAACCATGATCACGGACTGAAACGGTAAAGAGGTCTCCGTGGAAAAGGATCTGCGCCAATGGCACCGACTGGATGTCGCTGCCGCCGCCGAGGCCCTCGATGTCGCTTTGGCCCGGGGACTTTCGACGCCTGACGCTGAGACCCGTCGGCTGAGGTTTGGCGCGAACCAACTGGCGGAAACCAAGCCGCGCCCGCTCTGGCTGAGATTCCTGGATCAGTTCAGAAACCTGCTCGTGATCGTTCTCCTCTTCGCGGCGGGCCTGGCCTGGACGATCGGGGAGCTCAAGGATGCCCTCGTCATCCTGGTCGTGGTGGTCTTGAATGCCGCGCTCGGTTTTCATCAGGAGTATCGCGCCGAACGCACCCTCTCCACCCTCAAGGCCATGGTCGCCGCCCGCGCACGCGTGCGGCGAGACGGGCAGATCCAGGAGATCGACGCGGCCGACCTGGTACCCGGCGATCTGGTGCTGCTGGAGGCAGGTGATCGCGTACCAGCGGACGGGCGCCTCGTTGCGGCCCCTAACCTGGAGGTCGATGAGGCGGCTCTGACAGGCGAGTCCCATCCGGTCGGAAAATGCACGCACGCAATGGAAGCGACTGACCCGCCGCTGGGCGAACGTCTGAATCTGGTCTACATGAACACGGTCGTGACGCGCGGCCGGGCCGAGATGCTGGTGATCGCGACGGGTATGGCGACCGAAATCGGCCGGCTTGCCGACATGATCGCCGCGGCGGAGGACTCCGAGACGCCGCTGCAACGCCAGTTGGATACGCTCGGAAAGCGCCTGGCCGCCATCGCCGGTGTGATGGTCACCTTGATTTTCCTGCTCGACCTCGCGCGAGGACTGGCCTGGACAGAGGCGGCCATCACCGCCGTGGCCTTGGCCGTGGCCGCGATCCCCGAAGGGTTGCCGGCCGTCGTGACGGTGACGCTCGCCATCGGTATGTGGCGGATGGCTCAGAACCGGGCAATCCTCAAGAAGCTCGTCGCCGTTGAGACCCTGGGCTCGACCACGGTAATCTGCTCCGACAAAACCGGGACCTTGACCCTCAACCAGATGACCGCCCGTGCAGGCTGGTTCGCCGGCGATCGCTTCAGCGTCGGTGGCGAGGGATACGGTCCCGATGGCGCGATCAGTCAGGATAAAAGCGCGGATCTGACCCATCTGGCTCGACCCATGGCACTCTGCAACGAGTCGCGTGTGCGCAACGGCGAGTTGATCGGGGATCCCACGGAAGGCGCACTCTGGGTCCTTGCGCAGAAGGCCGGCCTGGACCCTGAGTCCGAGCAGGCACATCGACCGCGGATCGCCGAGATTCCTTTCGATTCCGCCCACAAGTTCATGGCGACCTTCCATCATGCCGGGGAACAGGTCGAGCTTTTCGTCAAGGGTGCCCCGGACGTGCTCCTTGGACGCGCCTCGCACTGGCTCGGGGCGAGCGGCGAGCAAACGATTGACAGCGCCACTCGGGCCCGCATCGAGGCCGAGAACGAGCGACTCGCGAGCCAGTCGCTGCGTGTGCTCGCGGTGGCACGTCGAGTCATTCCTGCCGGCGATTTCGACCCCGCGGGGGATCTCTGGCAGTGGTCGGAGGGCTGGACCTTCCTGGGTCTGGCCGGCCTGATGGATCCGCCGCGCCCCGAGGCGGCGGCGGCCATCGCCCGATGCAGAGATGCGGGCATCCAGGTCAAGATGATCACGGGCGATCACAGGCTCACGGCGGCCGCGATCGGACGGGAGCTCGGACTGACCGGCGAGGTTGTGACCGGCGCCGAGCTGGATGCGATGGACGACCCGACACTGGGGCGGCGTATCGATGAGATCAGCGTGATCGCGCGGGTCTCACCTGCCCATAAGGTCAGAATCGTCAGGGCGCTCAAGTCGTGTGGTCATGTCGTCGCCATGACCGGTGACGGCGTCAACGACGCCCCGGCTGTCAAGGCGGCCGACATCGGCGTCGCCATGGGTCTGACCGGCACTGCAGTAACGCGGGAGGCGGCCACCATGATCCTGACCGACGACAACTTCGCGACGATCGTCAGGGCCGTCGAGGAAGGCCGCGTCATCTTCGACAACATCGTCAAGTTCGTACGCTTCCAGCTATCGACCAATATCGGTGCCATCATGACCGTCCTGGCGGCCACCCTGATGGGGATGCCGGCACCCTTCACGGCAATCCAACTCCTCTGGATCAACATCATCATGGATGGTCCACCCGCGATGACTCTGGGTGTCGAGCCGGCTCGCCCCGGGATCATGCAGGCCAGGCCGCGCCGCCAGGATGCGCAGATCCTCACACTCAAGCGCCTGGCCCGACTCGGACTCTACGGCGCAACCATGATGGTCGGCACCCTTTGGCTGTTTCAGGAGGCCCTATCGACCCACGGCGGGGCCTATGCTCTGACCCTTGCCTTCACGACCTTCGTGCTCTTTCAGTTCTTCAACGTCTTCAATGCCAGGAACGAGCAGGGCACCGCATTCAACCGGCAGTTCTTCGCAAATGGGAAGCTCTGGTTGGCGCTTGGCGGTGTGCTTGCGCTGCAGGTCCTCGTGGTGCATTGGCCCGAGGCCCAAGGCATCTTCGCGACCACATACCTTAGACCCGAGGACTGGCTCAAGGCTGCGCTCGTCGCGTCCAGCGTGCTCTTACTCGATGAGGGGCGGAAGTGGATTCAAAAGGGCTTGAGGCTCATAGACAGGACGCACGCAAAGGCGTCGACCTCATGACGGAAGAGTAGCCAAGCGGAGCGATCGTGGAAATGCTCCCGGCGATGGATCAGCGCAGCGCATCCGCCAATCGTAATGAGTGGTGAGGGGTGGCAGCCGAAGGGAGCTTCAGACCTGGCACCAGGGGCTCGGCTGGTCCTGCTCCAGGATCGAGGTACGGTGTGCGAGCGACTCCGAAACACCGCGGATCGTCTCGAGGACCAGGTCCGGATGGTTGTTGGTCTCGCTGATGTGCGCAACGCAGAGGTGATGGGTGCGCTGATGCGGCAGAGCGTCGAGGAGTCTGGCGGCCTGCAGGTTGCTGAGATGTCCAAAGTCGCCTGCGACCCGACGCTGCAGACTCCGAGGATAGGGGCCATTCCGCAGCAGATCCGGATCATGGTTGAGCTCGAGGATCAGTGCGTCGCAATCCTGGAGCATCTGCTTCATGTGCGGCGTAACGCACCCGGCATCCGTCAACATCCCTAGGCGCCGCCCATCCGCCTCGAATAGAAACTGGCACGGCTCGCGGGCATCATGAGGGACCGGGTAAGACCGGATACGGGCGCCATCGAGGCGCACAGCCTGCCCTTGGCCGGAAAGCAGCCTCAGTCGCGGGATCTCGGGTGAGCCAATGGCGCGCCAGGTGCCGGGCGTCGCCCAGACCTCGGCCCGGTGCCGCTTTGCGAAGGACTGGACGCCCTTCACATGGTCCCCATGCTCATGGGTCAAGAGCAGGACGTCGATGCTGTCCGGCTCGACGCCGGCCACATGCAGACGCTGATGCATCTCACGCAGACTGAATCCGTTGTCCACGAGGACGCGGCATCCCCTGGTTTCGACCAGCGTGGCATTGCCGCGACTGCCGCTGCCGAGTGAGCAAAAACGCACCGGCGATCGGACCGCTAGCGCATCTCTTCCTGCATCAAGGTCAGTATCCGCTGGCTCGACTCGGACGGGTCCGGATTGCCACTGGCGTCGAGCACGGTCACCCGGGACTCGACCTCATCGCCCTGGACACGCACCTGATACTGCTTGACCGGGTCGACCTCATCCTTGCGCCAGAACGCCATCCGTGACAGGACGCCACGACGCTTGGCGTCGGATGCACCGTCCTCCCCAGCATAGCGGACATAATAGATTCCGCGACTCATATCCCGATCCTCGACCGCAAACCCGGCGCGACTGAGAGCCGAGCCCGTGGTCCGCCAGGCGCGCCGGAAGTCCTCCGGGATCACCAGGACCTGAGAGCCGCCTTCGGTGACCAGCCGCGCCCTGGCGGCCGCCGGGGCGGCGCTGGCGGTCTCGCCGGCGACACCGGACCCGACGGCCGCAGCACTGCGCTGGGAGGCGCCGAGGAAGACCATGAGACGCCTCAACATCTCGGCCTCTTTGCCCGAATCAGTGCCGCTCGGCTCCCAAATGGTGCTGCTCCCATCGCCGATGGCATTGGTGACCAACCGCTCCTCCATGCCCCGATGCGTGAGATGGACCTCGGTGGTACCCGCACGCGTCCCTGGCTCAATCCGAACGCTGTACTGGTCACGTGTGGATGTCGCATAGACGCCCTCCAGGACCTTGCTGACCATCCGCGTGACGAAATCGCGCCGGATCTCCGCACGATTGTCGAGCCAGTCAGTGCGCATCACGCCGATGGCTGGATCCTGCTCGACCAGGAGGATGCCCTGCTCCCGCCAGAAGGCGGTGACCTTGGGCCACACCTGCTGGGGCGATGCCTGCACCTCGAGCCAACGCTCGGCGTCTCGCCGCTTCAATTCGACATTGGGGATCTCGGGAAGGACGTCCCCGGCACCGGCGACTCGCTGACGCTCGGCGCGAGTGCCGCTGTACTCGGAATAGGTGGTCCCACCGATGGGCGGGATGTCCAAGGCATCATCGAAACGCCCGGCAGTCAGATCCGGCGGGATCTCGAGGTTCTCACCGGCCTCACGCTGCTTTTTGTAGGCGAGTCGCTGGTCGGGTATGGCGTCACTGACGACGGTCGAGCCGCAACCAGGCAAGAGCAGGAGCAGCGCGAGCGCAGAGGCAAACCCACCGGTCAGCCAGAAACTTGGTCTCAACTTGAGCGACCTCTCAGTCGTTGTGGTCCTCCGCCACCGTCCGGACACATCGGCGAGGCGACAGGCGTCAGAGGACGCCCGCGTGCTCCATAGCCGCACGCACGGTAGCCTGATGCTCCTCGGAAAGCCAGGTCAGCGGAAGACGAATCCCTGTTGGGCAAAGCCCCAACTCGGCAGCAGCCCATTTTACCGGGATCGGATTGGACTGCACGAATAGGTCGCGATGCAAGGCATCGAGGCGGCGATTGATGGCATGGGCCCGCTCGCGATCGCCCAAGAGCGCCGCCTCGCACATGTCCTGCATCAACCGGGGCGCGAGGTTGGAAGTAACCGAGATCACGCCATCGCCGCCGAGGAGCATGAACTCACATCCGGTCGCGTCGTCCCCGCTATAGAGCGCGAACGACTCGCCGCAAGCCGCACGGAGACGCGCGACGCGTGTCAGATCCCCAGTGGCGTCCTTGATGCCGACGATATTCTCGATCGGCGCCAGGCGGGCCACGGTCTCGGGCAACAGGTCACAGGCCGTGCGACCCGGCACATTGTAGAGAATCTGGGGGATGTCGACGGCCTCGGCAACAGCCCGATAGTGGAGATACAGACCATCTTGGGTCGGTTTGTTGTAGTAGGGCGTCACCAGAAGCGCAGCCTGTGCGCCCGCGTCTTTGGCGCAGCGGGTCAGCGCGATCGCCTCGCGAGTCGAGTTGGCACCGGTCCCCGCGATCACCGGCAGCCGTCCGGCGGCAAGCTCCAACGTCCTGCGGATGACCGCGCAGTGCTCCTCTTCATCGAGCGTCGCCGACTCTCCTGTCGTGCCGACGGAGACGATGGCCGTGGTTCCCGCGTCGGCATGGAAGTCGACGAGACGCCGGAGGCTGGTGTCGTCGATTGCCCCATCCGCGTGCATGGGCGTGATGAGGGCGACGATGCTGCCGCGAAACATGTGCGACTCCGTTAAACCAAAGCCCGGATGGTAGTACGCGAGATAGCCCTCGCACAACCGGACTGATCAGGAGAAGGCACTTTGACACAAGCCAAGGAGCGTGGCCGGGAAGAGTCCGAGCGCGAGCAATGAGAGTCCATTGAGGCTCATCGCAAGGCGAACACCACCGGACGTCGTCAGGACGGGCATGTCGGCCTGTGGTTCGTCGAAATAGATCACCTTGACTACCCGTAGATAATAGAAGGCCCCGATGATCGAGAAGATCACGGCAACGACAGCCAGCCAGACGAGATCGATCCGGACCACCGCTTCGAGCACGAGCAGCTTGGCGATGAAGCCGACCGTTGGCGGCACCCCGGCCATCGAGAACATCACCAACGCCATCATGGCGGCATACCAGGAATCGCGGTCGTTGAGGCCCTTGAGGTCGTCGAGGTTCTCAGCGTCGAAGCCCTTCCGGCTCAGGATCAACAGAATCCCGAAGGCCCCGGCGGCCATCACGGCATAGACGATGGCGTAGAACATGGCTGCGGCATAACCCTGCGCCGAGCCGGCGAGCAGACCGAGCAGGACGAACCCGACGTGCGAGATGGTCGAGTAGGCCAGCATGCGCTTGATGTTGGTCTGTGCAATGGCAACCACATTGCCCAAGCCCATCGAAAGCACGGCGAGGATCAAGAGCATCCCCTGCCAATCCGCATGGATGGCCTGCAGTCCGTCGACCAACATGCGAATCGCCAACGCGAAGGCCGCGATCTTGGGGGCACTCCCGAGCAAGAGCACGACCGGTGTCGGCGCGCCCTCGTAGATATCAGGGACCCACATATGAAAGGGAACGGCACCGAGCTTGAAACCCAGACCCACGACCAGGAAGACGACCCCGAAGACCAGGACAGTGTTGTCCATCCCCTGCTCGGCCACCGCCTGCGCGACCGGTCCAAACTCGATCGATCCGGTGGCCCCATAAATCATGGAGACACCGTAGAGGAGCATGCCTGAGCCGAGCGCACCCAGGACGAAGTACTTCATCGCCGCCTCGGCACCCTTCTTGGAGTCGCGGTCGAAGGCAACCAAGGCATAGAGACAGAGCGCCTGCAGCTCGAGGCCGAGATAGATGGTGAGGAAGTTGTTGGCCGAGACCATGATCAGCATCCCGAGCACGGCGAAGAGCCCCAGGACATAGAATTCCCCGACGAACATGCCGCGATCCTTCAGCCAGGGACGCGCGTACACGAACGCAAAGAGACTGACCAGGAGGATTGCCCCCTTGAGCAGATCGCTCACGCCGTCGCGGACGACATTGCCGTCGAAGAAGACCTGGCGCTCGCCGCCACCGACCGCACCGGTCAGCCCGATCGCGACCAGGAGACCGATGAGGGTCAGGGTATGGTTGACGTCCTTGTCTTTCTCCTTGAGATAGAGATCCAGCACGAGCACCAGGCTGGCGGTGACCAGGATCGCGATCTCCGGCAGGATGGGCAACAGATTGGCGGCGTCGAATGGCATGTGACAGTTCCGATTAAATGTGACCCGCGCCCGCGCGCATCGTCATGGCTGGCCGGTGAGGCCGACCAAGGACGCCGGCACCGCGAGGACGCAGTCCGCCGCTTCCGAGGCGGGCAGCTTGCAGTGACTGACATGGGTGACCAGGTTCTCGACCGAGGCATGCATGACCTCCATCAAGGGTGCCGGCCAGATGCCGAGGATCATGACCGCAACGGCCAGGGCGCCGAGATTGAGGGCCTCGCGTCGATTGAGATCCCGCAGGGCCGCAACCTTCTCGTTCTTGACCGCCCCAAAGACCACCCGCTTGACCATCCAGAGGGTGAAGGCGGCCGCCAGGATGAGGGTCGTCGCTGCCAGGAAGGCCCACCAGAAATCGGCCCTGAAGGTCGCGAGGATGACCATGAACTCGCCGACGAAACCGGAGGTCCCGGGTAGACCCGCATTGGCCATGGCGAAAAAGACGAAGAAGGCCCCGAACCATGGCATGGTGTTGACGACACCGCCATAGTCCGCGATGTCACGCGAGTGGACCCGATCGTAAAGCACGCCCACGCAGAGGAAGAGTGCGCCCGAGATGAATCCATGCGAGATCATCTGCACCATGCCGCCCTCGATCCCCATGACCGCACCGCCCGCGACATCCGGGTCGCGCAGGATGGTGAAGACGATGAAGAACCCGAGCGTCACGAAGCCCATGTGAGCGATCGACGAATAGGCGATCAGCTTCTTCATGTCCTGTTGGGCCAGGGCCACGAATCCGATGTAGACGACGGCGATCAGGGACAGGGCGATGATCAACCAGTCGAGTGACGAGCTTGCATCCGGGGTGATCGGCATCGAGAAGCGAAGGAAGCCATAGCCGCCGATCTTCAGCATGATGGCCGCCAGGATCACGGACCCGCCGGTCGGGGCCTCGACATGGGCGTCGGGGAGCCAGGTGTGGACCGGAAACATCGGCACCTTCACGGCAAAGGCGAGCAGGAAGGCCACGAAGATCAGGATCTGGGCGGTCATGCCCAGTTGGAGATCGTGAAAATCCAGGATACTGAAGCTGTCGGCCTGGAAATACATATAGATCAAGGCGACCAGCATGAACACCGAGCCGAAGAAGGTGTAGAGGAAGAACTTGATGGTCGCGTAGACCCGGTTCGGGCCACCCCAGACCCCGATGATGATGAACATCGGGATCAACATCGCCTCCCAGAAGATATAGAAGAGGATGGCATCCAGCGCCGAGAAGACACCCACCATGAGGCCTTCCATGAAGAGGAAGGCCGCCATGTAGTGGGATGGCTTATAGGTAATGACGTCCCAGCCCGCGATGATCACGAAGATGGTGATGAAGGTTGTCAGGATGATCAGCGGCATCGAGATCCCATCGACGCCCAGGTAGTAATAGACGTCGAAGGTTGGAATCCAGGCAGCACGCTCGACGAATTGCATCTGCGCGGTGCTGGTATCGAACCCGATCCAGAGACCCAGGCTGACCACGAAGGTCAGGATCGCGAAGCCGAGCGCGATCCACTTGGAGATATCCGTGGCCCGGTCACCGCTCGCCAGCACGGCGATGCCGCCGATGATGGGCAACCAGATGACCAGCGTCAGGAGAGGGAACTCGTACATGCGTGGCGTCTCCTTCCGCGTCAGAGCACGACGAAGAACGTCAAGAGCCCGACGAGCCCGACGATCATCGCAATCGCGTAGTGATAGAGGTAACCGGTCTGCAGGTGCCGCGCGTATTGTGCGAGCCAGGCCACCCGGTGTGCAGAGCCATTGACGATCCCGTCGTCGATGATCGCCCGATCACCGCCGAGCCAGAGCACCTTCCCCAGCCAACGACCACCTCCGGCGAAGACGCGCTGATTGAAGTCGTCGAACCCGTACTTGGCCTGAAGCATCTTGGTGAAGGGTCCGCCCATGGCCTGCAACTGCTCGTCCAACTTCGGGTTCTTGGCAAAGCCGAGCCACCAGACGACAGCGGCCAAGACAAGACCGCCCATGGCAAGGAAGAACGGCGGCATCGTCATCCCATGTAGAACGAAGGCCCACTGGCCATGCCAATGCTCGCGCACCGGCTGCAGGGTGTCGTGCTCAGGAGCCACCATGATCGGATTCCAGTCGCCGGTCGCGAACCAGTTGGTGATCAAGAGCGGCTCGACGACCATCCAGCCGAGCACGACCGAGGGGATCGCCAAAAGGACCAGCGGCAGGGTGACGACCCAGGGGGTCTCGTGCAGGTGGTGTCGGGTATGCTCATCCATCCGCGGCTTGCCGTGGAAGACCAGGAAATACATGCGGAAGCTGTAGAGAGCGGTCACAAACACGCCGACTGTCAGCAGAAGCGACGCATAACCGGACCCGTAGATCGTCGAATGACCGACCGCTTCGATGATGGCGTCCTTCGAAAAGAACCCTGAGAAGGCCGGAAAGCCGATCAGGGCCAGCGAACCGATCAGGGCGGTGATCCAGGTGACCGGCATATAGCGGCGCAGGCCACCCATCTCGCGGATGTCCTGCTTGTGATGCATGGCCATGATCACCGAGCCGGCGGCCAAAAACAGCAGCGCCTTGAAGAAGGCGTGGGTCATCAGATGGAACATTCCGGCTGCATAGGCCGAGGCGCCGAGTGCCGTCACCATGTAGCCGAGCTGGGACAGGGTCGAATAGGCGACGACCCGCTTGATGTCGTTCTGAACCAGTCCGATGAGGCCCATGAAGAGCGCCGTGGTCGCACCCACGATCAGAATGAAGCTGAGCGCCGTCTCGGACATCTCGAACAGTGGCGACATGCGCGCAACCATGAAGACACCTGCGGTCACCATGGTCGCAGCATGGATCAAGGCCGAGATGGGCGTGGGGCCCTCCATCGAGTCCGGCAGCCAGACATGCAGCGGAACCTGAGCCGACTTACCCATGGCGCCGATGAAGAGCAGGATGCAGATCAGGGTCATGAGCGAGACGCCACCGAACAGGGCGACTTGTGTATCGGCATGTGCGGGCGCTGCCGCGAAGACCTCCATGTAATCCATGCTGTTGAAATACATGCCGATCGCGGCGATGCCGAGGATGAACCCAAAGTCACCGACGCGGTTGACCAGGAAAGCCTTGAGGTTTGCAAAAACGGCCGTCTCGCGGTTTGACCAGAATCCGATCAACAGATAGGAGACGAGGCCGACCGCCTCCCAGCCGAAGAAGAGCTGCATGAAGTTGTTGGCCATGACCAACATCAGCATTGAAAAGGTGAAGAGCGAGATATAGCTGAAGAAGCGTTGATAGCTGTTCTTGCCGGCCAGCGATCCCTTGGGCCAGTTGTGATCGTCGTCGGCCATGTAACCGATGGTGTAGATGTGCACCATCAGAGAGACGAAGGTCACGGTCGCCATCATCAGGGCCGTGAGCCGATCAACCAGGAATCCGACCTCGAATCGAATCCCATCCGAGACCATCCAGGTGTAGACGGCCTGGTTGAAGACCGGCTCGTCGCTCCAGATGAAACGCGCCAGGACCCAGAGTGACAGCGCCGTGGAAACGCCGACACCGGCGATGGTCACCGAGTGCGCTCCCCGCCGGCCGATTCTGCCGCCGAAAAAGCCGGCGACGATGGCGCCCAGGAGCGGCGCTAGCACGATGGTCAGGTAGACGTTTTCCACTGTTTGTTTCGCTCTTTCGCTCTATTTGATCTGGACGAAACCGCCAGCCCGCACCGAAGACACCGAACGGCCAATGCCGTGGGCGCGATCTCGTGGGGCTAACCTTTCAGGCTGTCCAGGTCCTCCACGTTGATCGTCTGCCGATTGCGGAAGAGAACGACCAGGATCGCAAGCCCGATCGCGGCCTCCGCCGCCGCCACGGTCAGGATGAAGAAGACGAACACTTGTCCCGTCATATCCCCGAGGAAGTGCGAGAAGGCGACGAAATTCATGTTCACCGCCAACAGCATCAACTCGATACACATCAGCAGCAGGATGACGTTCTTGCGATTCAGAAAGATCCCCGCGACGGCCAGCATGAAGAGTCCCGCGGCCAGGATCAGATAATCGGAGAGCGCAATCATTCGTTCGATTCCTTCTCTGCAACGGCTGAAGCAGCCGGGACGGCGGCGGGGACCGCAGCGCCCTCCGATGCCATCTTGACGATACGGATCCGGTCAGGTCCCTTCTTGACCCGGACCTGCGTCGCCGGATCCAGATACTTGGTTTCCGGCCGCCGCCGCAGGGTCAACCGGATGGCGGCGACGATGGCGACCAGCAGAATGACGGCCGCGATCTCGAAAGGGTAGACGTAAAGGGTATAGAGCAGCAGACCCAGCTCGGCCGTATTGCTCACATCCGGCCCGGCGGGCATGGGCTTCGGGAAGTGCTGCAGACCAAAATTTCCGGGTCCCACGATCAGGAAGATCTCAAGGGCCAACACGACCGCGATCAAGGCACCCAAGGGTAGATAGCGAATGAAGCCCGCCCGGAGGGTCGCGATGTCGACGTCGAGCATCATCACCACGAACAGGAAGAGCACCATCACGGCGCCGACATAGACCAACACCAGGACGATGCCCAAGAACTCGGCCTCCAGCAGAACCCAAAGGGCAGCACTGCTGATGAACGCCAGGACGAGAAAGAGCACGGCGTGGACCGGGTTGCGGCGCGTGATTACCATCCCTGCCGACACTAGGGTTATGGCCGCGAGCACGTAGAATAGGAATTTTTCAAAGCCCATGATTCATCCCGATACCTTGATTAGCCGCAACGACCTGCCCGACGAGCCGGAGGCACGAGGTCCGGCCGGGGCATCTGCGGCGCGTCTGCCGATGGATCGCATACAACGCCCTCCGTTCGAATCTCGCGCAGCCAGGCGCATCCCGGCGGCTCGGTGATGTCAGCGATAGGGCGCATCCGCAGCGCGTGCCGCCGCAATATCCGCCTCGTACTGGTCCCCGATCGCGAGGAGCTTCTCCTTGGTCATGATGTTCTCGCCGCGATTCTCGAAGTGATATTCGTAGACGCCCGTCTCGACGATTGAGTCCACTGGGCAGGACTCCTCGCAAAAGCCGCAATAGATGCACTTGAAGAGATCGATGTCGTATCTGGTGGTCCGTCTCGATCCGTCCGCACGCGGCTCGGCCTCGATCGTGATGGCAAGCGCCGGGCAGACTGCCTCGCAGAGCTTGCAGGCAATACACCGCTCCTCACCGTTCGGATAGCGACGCAGCGCATGCAGACCGCGAAAACGCGGCGAGATCGGCGCCTTCTCCTCCGGATACTGGACGGTGAACTTACGCTTGAAAAGATAGGTCCCCGTCAAACTCAGTCCGCGGAACAGCTCGACCAGCAGCAGACTCTGGAGATAGTCACGTGCGACTTTCAGCATCGGTTGTCTCCGGATCAGGCGGACCACCAGGGGGGCAGCTCGGTCAGAACCGCCAGCGCGACCACCAGGATCCAAACGATCGTGATCGGGATGAAGACCTTCCAACCGAGACGCATGATCTGGTCGTAGCGGTAGCGCGGGAAGGTCGCCCGAAACCACAGAAACAGGAACATGAAGAAGAAGGTCTTCAGCAGCAGCCAATGGAAGCCGTCGCCGAGCAGGACGTTTCCTTCGACCCATGCCTGCGGGAAGGGCGAGAGCCAGCCACCCATGAAGAGGAGCGCCGACAGCGCCGAGATCAGGATCATGTTGGCGTATTCGGCCAGGAAGAAGACCGCGAAGGCCATCCCTGAATACTCCACATGGAAACCCGCGACGATCTCGGATTCACCTTCGGCGACGTCGAAAGGCGCGCGATTGGTCTCTGCGACACCGGAGATGAGGTAGACACCGAACAGGGGAAGCAGCGGCAACCAGAACCAGGTCAACAGATTGCCTTGCTGCGCATTGACGATCGCCCCGAGATTGAGGCTGCCGGCGGCAACCAGGACGCCCACCAGGGCGAAGCCCATGGCAATCTCGTAGGAGACGATCTGCGCCGCCGAGCGCATCGCACCGATCAGGGCATACTTCGAGTTCGACGCCCAACCCGCGATGATGATCCCGTAGACACCCAGGGATGTCAGCGCCAGCAGATAGAGCAGGCCGGCATTGATATCGGCCAGCACGACTCCTTCATCGAAGGGGAAGACCGCCCAAGCCGCCAGGGCCGGCGCGATCGCGATCATTGGCGCAAGCAGGAACAGGGTCTTGTCGGCCTTGGTCGGGATGACGATCTCTTTCATCATCAGCTTGACCGCGTCCGCAATCGGCTGGAGCAGGCCCCGCCAGCCCACGCGGTTGGGGCCGATACGGACCTGCATGTAGCCGATGACCTTGCGCTCGGCATAGGTGTAGTAGGCCACCAGACCTAAGAGCGGGAGGACGATCGCGGTGATCTTGAGCAGGATCTGGATCACCAGCGGCAGCGCGTTCCACAGTTCGATCATCTTTGCCTATCCCTTCTCGCCGCCAATGGGTCTGATCTCGACCGGACCGATCTGAGCGCCAAGCCGCTCGCTTCCGGGCACACCCGCTGGGATACGGACACAGCCCACCGGGACTGAGTCATCCAGGAACAACTGACCCTCGACTTCACAACCGTTTTGAATGATCAACACCCTCTGGTCGGCCGTCAGGCCTTCAGCGGTAGCTTGCCGGCCATTGACGTAGGCCCCGAATGCCGCCCCTGGCACCGGTGTCCGCTGTAAGGCCGGTGAACGGCGGACCAGAGGATCCAGCGCATAGATGGGCACGCTGCCGATCCGTGTCAGAGTCCCGGCGTCGCCTTGGGACGTCACCGGATACTCGCCCCGTCGGGCGTTGTCGGGAAGGGTGTCCCGGCAGAGATCGGCCAGCTCGTCGCGGACCTGGGCGGCGTCACGATAATCGAAACCCTGCAGGTCCAGTAGGTTACCTAGTACGCGCAGCAGCTTCCAGCCGGGGCGGGCCTCGCCCGGAGGCGCGACCGCACCCTGAAAACGCTGCCAAGTCCCGCTGGCGTTGACAAAGGTGCCGGAGGTCTCCGCAAAGGTCCCGATCGGCAGCAGGATATCGGCGACTTCCTCCAGCGCGGATGACCGGAAGGCCGAGCAGGCGATGAGCAAGTCCGCCTCACGGCACATGGCCATGGCACGGGCCGGGTCGATGAGATCGAGGTCCGGCTCCAGACCCCAGAGCACCAACGTACTCGGGGGTGCGCTCAACATGTCGGGGAGCCCTAGACCGGTCGGCTCGGCCACCCGGCCGCCGGGCAGACCCTGGGGCACGGCCCCGGCCAGACAGGCCCCCACGCTGTTTGCAGACGCCGGTAGATAGCCCGGAACGACGCCGCTCAAGTCGCCGATCCGATACGCGAGCGCCTTGAGCGTGGCATAGTCGGGATGAGCAACGGCCAGGGCGCCGAAAAGAAGAGCACCTTTGCCCTCTTGTCCTGCATCACGGAGGCGTTCGGCAATCGTCTCGTGGGCGTCCGTTGGCACAGACGAGTCGATGATCGACTGCAGGGTTCCCGAAGCCTTCGCCCCGAGGACCTTCGCGATCGCCGCCAGATCCGCGAGCATCTGGGTCGGGGTCCCCACCAACTGATCTGCGGGGTGTGTCAGCGCGAGCGTCAATGGATTGACGCAAGCGACCTTCGCGCCCGCCAGCGCAGCCTTGCGGATCCGATGAGCGAGGAGCGGCTGTTCCTGACGGATGTCCGAGCCGACCAGCAGGATCGCATCACGCGTCTCCAGGTCGGCAATCGGCAGCCCGAGCCAGGGCAGCAACGGATCGACGGCATCGCCGCTGAAGTCGAGTTGACGCACCCTGTGGTCGATATTGGCACAGCCCAGACCGCGGGCGACCCGCTGCGCCAGGTAAAGCTCCTCGAGCGTGGCATTCGGGGCCATCAGCCAGCCCATGCGGATCGGGTCGGCGGTCTTGAGCCGCTCGGCGACCAGGGTCAGGGCCTCTTGCCACTCGGCCTCGCGCCAGACCCCGTCGGTCTTGATCATCGGCGCGTTCAGGCGGTCTGCGGCGTTCAGGCCCGCGTAGCTGAAGCGGTCGCGGTCCGAGATCCAGGTCTCGTTGACCGCCTCGTTGTCTCGCGGGTGCACCCGCATGACCTGATTGCCGCGAATATGCAGCCGGACGTTCGAGCCCACCCCGTCATGGGGGGCGATGCTGTCGGCATCGGTGAGCTCCCAGGCCCGCGCGGTGAAGCGGTAGGGCTTGGACGTGAGCGCACCCACGGGACAGAGATCGATGACGTTCCCGGACAGCTCGTGAGCCACGGTATGGCCGACGAAGGTCCCGATCCGCATGTCTTCGCCGCGACCCGTGGCACCAAGCTCGCGCACACCGGCGATCTCGGCCCCGAAGCGCACGCATCGCGTGCAGTGGATGCAGCGTGTCATGTCGGTGGCGATCAGAGGGCCGAGGTCTTCGTCCTTGACGACCCGTTTGCGCTCGGCGAATCGCGAAACGTCGCCGCCGTAGCCCATGGCCACGTCCTGAAGCTCACATTCGCCGCCCTGATCGCAGATCGGGCAGTCAAGTGGGTGGTTGATCAGCAGGAACTCCATGGTCCCCTGCTGCGCATCGATTGCCTTGGGCGAACGGGTCAAGACCTTCATGCCGGTGACGACCGGGGTCGCACAGGCGGGCACTGGTTTCGGGAAGGGGCGACCGCCCTGCTCCGCCTCGACCAGGCACATCCGACAGTTCGCCGCGATCGACAGTTTTTTGTGGTAGCAGAAACGCGGGATGGAGATCCCCTCTCGGTCAGCGACCGCGATGATCATCTCTCCCGGCGCCGCTTCAAAGACGCAGCCGTCGATCTCGATGGTGATCTTGTCCGTCATTCAGGTCTCTCGATCGGCGCCCGACGACCGGATCCTGCGCCCTTTGGGCACGCGTCCCCGGATCTGTTCGTCCGAGCGAACAGGGCCACTAAACCAGTTACGATGCTGGGGCCGCGACCGTCGTCGGCGCGTGCCCCGATACGGATCCGGCCTTGAACTAGGCCGCCATACTCTGCCCGTGCTCGATCAGATGCTCGAACTCGTGGCGATAGTGTTTCAGGAAACTCTGAACCGGCATCGCCGCTGCGTCGCCCAGCGCACAGATGGTGCGCCCGCCGATCCGCCCCGCCACGCTTTCGAGCAGATCCAGGTCCGCCATACGCCCCTTCCCGTCCAGGATGCGTTTCAGGACCCGCTCCAGCCAACCGGTCCCTTCGCGGCACGGCGTGCACTGCCCGCAGGACTCATGCATGTAGAAATGCGAAAGGTTGTGCAGGATCTTGACCATGCAGGTCCCTTCGGCGATCACGATCACGGCACCCGAGCCCAGCATCGAGCCCGCCTTCGCGATGGAGTCGTAGTCCATATCGACGCCCATCATGACGTCACCCGGCAATACGGGTACCGACGAGCCGCCCGGGATCACCGCCTTGAGCGCTCGACCGTCCTTCATTCCGCCGGCGAGCTCGAGCAGGTCCCTGAAGGGCGTCCCCAGGGGGACCTCGAAATTATCCGGTCGAGCGACATGACCCGTCACGGAGAAGAGCTTGGGTCCGCCGTTGTTCGGTCGACCTTGCTCCAGGAACCACTTGCCGCCCTTCTCGAGGATCACCGGGATCGATGCCAGCGACTCGGTATTGTTGATGGTGGTCGGACGCCCGTAGAGCCCGAACTGGGCAGGGAACGGCGGCTTGAACCGAGGCTGCCCCTTCTTACCCTCCAGCGACTCGAGCAGCGCGGTCTCTTCGCCGCAGATGTAGGCGCCTGCACCCAGGTGGTTGTAGAGATCGAAGTCGATCCCGGAACCCTGGATGTCCCGACCCAGGAGCCCCGCCGCATAGGCTTCACGGACCGCACCCTCGCAGCGCTCGATCGGCTCGAAGAACTCGCCGCGGATGTAGTTGTAGCCGACCGTCGCGCCGATACAGTAGCCGGCGATCGCCATCCCCTCGATCAACTGGTGGGGGTTGTACCGAAGGATATCGCGATCCTTGCAGGTTCCCGGCTCGCCCTCGTCGGAGTTGCACACGATATATTTTTGACCCGGTGCCGTGCGGGGCATGAAGCTCCACTTGAGGCCGGTCGGGAAACCGGCACCACCGCGGCCACGCAGACTCGAGAGCTTGATCTCCTCGATCAAGTCGGCCGGATCCGGGCGCTCACGCAGGATCTTTTCCCACTGCTCGTAGCCACCGAGGGAGCGATAGGCGTCCAGGGTATGTCTGATCGCCACATCCAGGTGCATGTTTCGAAAACATACGCTGTTCTGATTCGGGACCATGCGCCTACTCCAGCTCGTCGATCAACTTGTCGAGCGCCTGTGGTGAGAGGTTCTCGTGGTAGGTCTTGTCGACCAGCACGGCCGGGGCATGCCGACAGGCGCCCAGACACTCCACCTCCTTGAAGGTGAATCGGCCATCGGCCGTGGTCCCGCCAAGGTGCACGTCGTACTTGTGCTCGACATGCTCGATCAAATCTCCAGAGCCCAGCAGCATGCAAGAGACGCTGTTGCAGACACAGACCTTGTGCCGACCCTGCGGCTCCAGGTCGTACATGCCGTAGAAGGTCGCGACCTCGTAGACAGAGGTCTCGGGCATATCGAGATACGCGGCCACGTCATCCATCAGATCGCGGGTCAGCCAACCGCCGTTGGCGTCCTGAACGATCGTCAGCGCCGGCATCACCGCCGACTGTTTCCATTCGGGCGGATATTTGGCGATCGAGGCATCGATCAGGGTCCGGATCTCGGCCGTGAACAGGGTCGATTTGTCGCGATCATGGATGACCGCAAGCGGCGCGGTGCGAAAGCTCATCAGCGATCGATCTCCCCAAACACGATATCGATTGAGCCGATGATCGCCACCACATCGGCGAGCATGTGGGCATGTGACATCTCGTCGAGCGCAGCCAGATGCGGAAACCCGGGCGCGCGGATCTTTAGACGATAGGGCTTGTTGGCGCCGTCGGACACGATATAGCAACCAAACTCGCCCTTGGGGGCCTCGACCGCGGCATAGACCTCACCGGCCGGAGGACAATAGCCCTCGGTGAAGAGCTTGAAGTGGTGAATCAAGGCTTCCATGTCGTCTTTCATCGAGGCACGCGATGGCGGCATGACCTTGTGGTCGTCGATGGCCACCGGACCGGGATGATCACGGAGCCACTGCACGCACTGCTTGATGATTCGATTCGATTGGCGCATCTCTTCCATACGGACGAGATAGCGGTCGTAACAGTCGCCGTTGACCCCGACAGGGATGTCGAAATCAATCTTGTCGTAGGCGGCGTAAGGCTGTTTCTTGCGCAGGTCCCATTCCACACCCGAGCCTCGAAGCATCGGACCCGTGAAGCCCAGTTGCAACGCACGCTCCGGTGAGACGACACCGATCCCGACGGTCCGCTGCTTCCAGATGCGGTTATCGGTAAGCAGGGTCTCGTATTCGTCGACATGACCCGGGAAGCGGTCGGCGAAGTCCTCGATGAAATCCAGCAGGGACCCTTGCCGTGCGCCGTTGCGTTTCGCGATCGTCTTTTCGCTGTGCCACTTGGAGCTGCCCTGATACCTGGGCATGCGATCGGGCAGGTCCCGATAGACACCGCCCGGACGGTAATAGGTCGCATGCATCCGCGCGCCCGAGACGGCCTCGTAACAGTCGAGCAAGTCCTCTCGCTCGCGGAAGCAGTAGAGGAAGATGGTCATGGCGCCGATGTCCAGCCCATGCGCGCCGAGCCACATCAGATGATTGAGGATGCGCGTGATCTCATCGAACATGGTCCGGATGTACCGAGCCCGCTCCGGGGGCTCGACCCCCAGCAGTTTCTCGATGGCGCGGACATAGCCATGCTCGTTGCACATCATGGACACATAGTCCAAGCGATCCATGTAACCGATACTCTGATTGAACGGCTTGGATTCGGCGAGCTTCTCGGTCGCACGGTGCAGCAGGCCGATGTGCGGATCGGCACGCTGGATGACCTCGCCATCCATCTCCAAAACCAGTCGCAGCACGCCATGGGCTGCCGGGTGCTGGGGACCGAAGTTCAGGGTGTAGTTTCGGATCTCAGGCATCGGTGGACTCCGAACCCGCGGCGGTCTTCACATATCGGCTGTCCGCACGGATCACGCGGGGCACCAGGACGCGCGGAACGATGGAAACCGGCTCGTAGATCACGCGACCCTGCTCGGGGTCATACCGCATCTCGACCTGTCCCGAGAGGGGAAAGTCCTTACGGAATGGATGTCCCACGAAACCGTAGTCCGTGAGGATTCGGCGCAGATCCGGATGCCCTCGGAAAAGGATGCCGAAGAGGTCGAAGGCCTCGCGCTCGAACCAATTGGCGGTGGCCCAGACCGGCACGACGGAGTCGACCATCGGCTGGGCGCCTCCGACGTAAACCCGGAGTCGCACACGTCGGTTGTGCACCAGTGACAGCAGATGATAGACGACGGCAAAACGCTTGGGATCATCGATGGCGAGATCGAGATCGCGATCGACGCCACGACCGAATCCGACGGTCGACGCCTCCTCCGTGGCCCATTCCGACTTGCCGTAGGCGGAATAGTCGACACCACAGAGGTCGATCAACTGCTCGAACCTGAGCTCAGGATGATCCCGGAGGATCCAGGTCACCTCGGTCAGTCGTTCGACGGGCACGACCAGGGTGATCTCGCCGAGATCCTCGATGGTCTCGCAGTCCTGATCGGACAGCGCCTCGCCGAGGGCGGCGACGAGCGCGGCCAACCTGGCGGGACTGGACAGGATGTCTTTAGCCATGGGATGGGTGCGACTCAGCGGGCGATCGTGTTGGTTCGGCGGATCTTGTTCTGGAGCTGGAGGATGCCATAGAGCAGGGCCTCAGCCGTGGGCGGACATCCAGGCACATAGACGTCTACCGGCACGATCCGGTCACAACCACGCACGACCGCGTAGGAATAGTGATAGTAGCCGCCGCCGTTCGCACAGGATCCCATCGAGATGACCCAGCGTGGCTCGGCCATCTGGTCGTAGACCTTGCGGAGCGCCGGCGCCATTTTGTTCACGAGTGTCCCGGCGACGATCATTACATCGGACTGACGGGGACTCGGACGAAACACGATGCCGAAACGATCCAGATCATAACGCGCCGCACCGGCGTGCATCATCTCGAGCGCACAGCAGGCCAATCCGAAGGTCATGGGCCACAGGGATCCGGTTCGCGCCCAGTTGATGAGCTTGTCGGCGGAGGTGGTGACTACACCCTCCTCGAGAAGACCCTCTATTCCCATTCCAGCGCCCCC
>RRYU01000117.1_pt1 | contig 33050 bp, 30 predicted proteins | sample 2162651 | NCBI WGS metagenome assembly RRYU01 (sample SAMN10267283, study PRJNA491782) | microbial mat metagenome | isolation source: biomat in the production well | place: Japan: Minami-Kanto gas field, natural gas well KTG3 | collected 2017-06 | reverse complement strand
TTTTTTTGGACCGCATGAGCGTGCTCGGCGACAAGCTGGGTCCCTTTCTCATTCAATTTCCCGCCACCTTCACCGCCGCCGAGAACTTCCCCATCCTCGAAGCCTATCTGGGCACCTTGCCCAAGGATCATCGCTACGCGGTGGAGCTTCGCAGCCGAGATTGGCGGCAGCGGGAAACGCTTGAACTGTTGGCATCCCACAAGGTGGCTTGGACCATTGGCGTGGGGGCTTCAGGTGAAGAGTATCGCCCCCTGACCGCCGACTTCGCCTACGTCCGCTGGCTGGGAAGCCGAGAGATCAGTCAGTTTTCGGAAGTACAGGTAGATCGGCAGCGGGAAATTCGCAATTGGGCCGATTGGATCGTGGAGCGCGCCGCCGAATTGCGCGAGGTCTACGGCTTTTTCAATAACCACTATTCGGGACACGCGCCCACGAATGCGCGGGAATTACTCGAGCGCCTGGGCCAGGAACCACCGCCCGATCCCGGGCGGCAGCAAGGCAGTTTGTTCGACTAAAAAGGCCCGGTCATTGACCGGGCCTCGTCAAAAAAAGTGAGTATTTCTAATACAGGGTCTTGAGCTGACTCCAGCTGCTTTCCTCCACAGCCGTCGAACCGCGATGGGCGGTGAGCGTGACCATGAAGTAGCCTTCCGTGATGGCGTCGGGAGCACCATAAGCGGGGCCGCCGAAGTCCACGATGGTCGTATCCACCAGTTCCAGGAAGGTCAGATCGACGGCGCGCACCCAAGTGGCATCCATGCCGCCGATGTTGGCCTCCAGCCAATCGGCAAGATCGTTGGGGATGGCGGTTCCTGTGTTCGCCAGCCAGGTGATGGAGCGGAAGAAGCAGAAGTCGAAGTTGTGAACGCCGTCGGCACCTTGGATGCCAACATAAACATCATCGCCGCCACCGTCATAGTCGTAGTACCAATTTCCTACGATGGCATCGGGATCCGGCGGCCAGATGCCGTCGGGGGTCGCGTACTCGCCCGCGTAAAGGCCCATTCCTGGAACCCAGGTGAAGCCCAGCTCGGCCCAGCTTGCTGTGTAGGCCAATTCATTCATGAACCAAAACGCGATTCCATCAGCGTTGATGTACAGATCCATGGGAACCTGATTTAGAAGCAATCCCGCAACGTAGATATTCGGGTTCAGGTACCAATCGAAATACCCTTCAATGGGATCGGGGTAGTTGAGGGTGAGCAGGTAGCCGCCATTGCCGCAGAGGAAATTGCCATATCCGGTCGGATCGGGGATAGTTCCCGCCGCGTCGCCATCATAACTTGCGGCGAAGGTTCCTTCGACTGTTGAGATATAGGTTTCATCAGCGACGGCGCTAAGACTAAGACTCAGAATAGCTATGAAGATAAAAACTTTCGCGATTTTCATCATTCCCACCTCTCCATTTCTGATTGAGCAAACTCGTATCAGACCACTTCCAATAAAAAGTCTATCGGCGGACCCAGGATTCGGCAAGGGAAGAGATCGCTTTCTCATGGGCGAATTGGGGAGCATCTCCTATCTTGTATGTCAGGAGGCAAGCCATGACCGATTTCTACAATATGGACGCATTGCTCAGCGACGAGGAACGACTCATCCGCGCCACCGTGCGCGACTTCGTGGAGAAGGAAGCCCGGCCGCTACTGGCATCTTGTTGGGAGGAAGGCCGCTTTCCCCATGAACTCCTTCCCTCCATGGGACGCCTCGGCGTCTTCGGCCCCACCCTTGACGGCTATGGCCTGCCGGGCATCGGCAACCTCGCCTATGGCCTCATTGTGCAGGAGCTAGAGCGCGGTGATAGTGGTCTGCGCAGTTTCGCTTCGGTACAGGGCGGCCTGGTGATGTATCCCATTCATCGATATGGCAGCGAGGAGCAGAAGCAACATTGGTTGCCGCTGATGGCCACCGGTGAAAAGATTGGCTGCTTCGGCCTCACCGAACCCGACCACGGTTCGGACCCCGGCGGCATGGCCACGCGCGCACGGCGCGACGGCGATGACTGGATTCTTCACGGTTCGAAAATGTGGATCACCAACGGCACACTCGCCGATGTCTCGCTCATCTGGGCCCAGAGCGAAGAAGGCGTACTCGGCTTCTTGGTAGAAAAGGGAACGCCGGGCTTTGAGGCGCGAGCCATGGAAAGCAAGATGAGTCTGCGCGCCAGCGACACCGCCGAGATGTCTCTGGACGAAGTGCGTGTTCCAGACAGCACTCGCCTGCCCGGCGCCAAGGGTTTGGGCGCACCCTTATCCTGCTTGAACCAAGCGCGTTACTCCATTGCCTGGGGAACCCTGGGCGCGGCCCTGGCCTGCTACGAGGAGGCCGTGGATTACGCGGGCGAGCGCGTGCAGTTCGGTCGTCCCATCGCGGGCTTTCAGCTGACCCAGGCGAAGCTCGCCGAAATGCTATCGCGCATTACCCAGCATCAATGGATGCTTTGGCGTCTAGCCCAGCTCAAGGACGCGGGGGAAGTGACTCCGGCGCAGATTTCCATGGGCAAACGCAATGGCTGTGAAATCGCACTCGATATTGCTCGCGAGGCGCGTCAGATACTCGGCGCCAATGGCATCAGCCTGGAATATCAGTCGGGGCGGCACATGTGCAATCTCGAGGCGGTGATCACCTACGAGGGCACCCATGAAATTCACTCCCTGATTTTGGGCAAGGAGATTACGGGGATCGATGCGATCTCGAAGAGCTAATTTCCTTCCAATACACCAGAGCCTAACAAGAAGCTCAAACGGTTGTTGGACGTCATTTGTCACCTTCATTCAGATACTTCGACACAAACAGGGCCGGCCTAAGAATCTCAATGCCCTCATATCCAGAGGCTCTTAGCATGGCCTTGTCTCCCGATACAATGAACTTACAGTTGGCAGCCAAGGCACAAGCGATGAATTTGTCATCATGGGGATCGTCACAGATTTGGCGGGGAAGCTTCTTGGGCTTCACGGTGAGGGAATTCGCCAGAAGCATTGAAAGAATAGGCTGAATGTCGATTCCAGGATATTGAAGTGAAAGTCTTTGGCCCACCTTTTCGTATTCCTCGACAATATCGTGGCTTAATACGGTCTCGATTCTTCCGAGTCTCCACTCACTCAAAATCCTGTGCGGAGGACCCGAGAAAAAGACACCCGACATGAGTACGTTGGTGTCTAGAATGATCTTCATTGATCTTCTCTCGACTCACGGATGGCTCTCTGAATGTCAGATTTCTTAAGTCCCACTTTGCGGGCCTGACTTCTGGCCTCGGCGATGAGAGTGTCGAATTCATCTAAAGAGGGAGGCGAGATATTCTTAAGAACGATGACGTCTTTGTCTCCAACAACTAGAAATCGATCTCCGGCACGTAAACCGAGCTGGCGACGAATTTTGTCGGGAATGACAATCTGTCCCTTCGAGGACATCTTCGTAGTGTTCGCTTGTTCCATTTTCCCTCCAGTTGTTAGTCTTACTAGTAAGAATAGACCAGCTTGCTCTCTGGGTCAATGAGTCGAGCAAGCACCAAACCGATTGTACTCCCAACAAGCAGAGGAGATTTTGGAACTGGAATGTCAATCTTGGTCACAGTTCCAAGTACTGAGTGACTACGGCGTTCGAAGTTAAACGACCGCGATCAGGCCGATTCGTGAGAGTAGGTAATGCCTTGTAATTAAATGGCTTAACTGTATTTCTGGTCCCCACTCTTTGAATTCCGTTGCGGGCTCAGCTCACTATCCGATATAGTTTCGATCTCACGATATTTAGAACGCCAACTTTCCCATGGAGAATAGTCATGTCCCTTTTTAGAACCTTGTTTACCGGCATGCTGCTTCTCGCGATTCCCGCGCTAGGCCAGTTGGTTGAGTTCACCTTGGTCTCGGGCGACCCCGGCATGGTCAATCACTGGCCCAATGGCGATGCTCACATTGGAACGGGCGACGACCACATCAGCGCGTCCTGTTCGCCCAACCATTGTAGTGGCACCAACGCCCTCGGCAGCTACAGCTACAACGCCTTTGATTTTGGGGTGTTTGGCGGCGACACCGGCATTCCTCCGGGGGGCTATGAAGCCATTAGCTTCCTCGAAGGAACCGTGGGCATCGACATGGACGTGGCCATCAATGGTGGTGGCCCCCTTTTCTACGATATGAGTATCTCAGGTACTGAGCCCCTTAGTGGACACGGGTCTTACTTGGCCACTATCGCAAGGGTCAATAGCGGTACCTATAATCCCGCCGGCAAGGCTTTCACGTTTAACATCGACCTCGATGCGGATATCGGTGGCCTGGATTCCGCGCTCGACTTTGACCTGAGCGGCACGGCCTGGGTCATCGAATCGGCGGATTTCGGGAACGTCACGGGCGATACCTACATCGACAATGTGCTGCTTCCGCGGGCCATCGCCCAGAGCGCCACATCCCTTATGTATATCCGGATGATGGGCACGGTACCTGCCGCCGAAGGTGGAACCTGGGGGCCCATGCCCCTGCTTGCCGAAGTGGTTGGATTCACGGACGCGGTCGCCACGGAAGCCACAAACTGGAGCACACTGAAGTCGAATTATTAGCCGGCTTCTAATGCTGGAAGGAAACGCCTCGACCTGTTAGGCGTATGGGGGCGGTTTCCCACTATCTAGCCAGCACAAGGAGCGGCCATGGCTCACGAAATCGACTATCAAATTCACGGCGACGACATGCAGGCCGTGCAGATCACCCTGGATCCCGGCGAAGCGGTGCACGCGGAAGCGGGCGCCATGCTCTTCATCGAAGACGACATCGAAATGGATACCGGCACCCAAGGCGGCCTCATGAAGGGGCTGAAGCGCGCCATCGTGGGCGAGAGCTTTTTCATCACCACCTTCGAGAACCACGGCGGCAAGCGGCGCGATGTAACTTTCGCCGCGCCCTATCCTGGTAAAATCATTCCCCTGGATCTTGGCGCAACGGGCACCTGGCTCTGCCAGAAGGACGCTTACCTTTGCAGCGCCTACGGCATCGATATCAGCATCGCCTTTTCGAAGAAGCTCGGCGCCGGACTCTTCGGCGGCGAGGGATTCATTCTGCAGAAGCTGACGGGAGATGGACTCGCCTTCGCTCACGCAGGCGGAACCATCCTCGAACGAGATTTGGCGGCGGGTGAAACCCTGCGCGTGGACACCGGCTGCCTGGTTGCTTTCCAGGAACATGTGGACTACGACATTCAGTTCATCGGTGGATTCAAGAACGTACTCTTCGGCGGCGAGGGACTCTTCTTCGCAACCTTGCGCGGCCCCGGGAAGATCTTTCTGCAAACGCTTCCCTTTAGCCGACTGGCCGATCGTGTGATCGCCGCAAGCGGCATTCGGCGCGGCGGCACCCAGGGCGAACGAAAAGGCGTTGCCGGTTTTGGCGGAGACATTCTCAAGGGATTCCTCAGCGGTGACTGAGGTGACGAAAGGAAACACCATGCGCGCATGGTTGCTTGTACTTTTTTCGGCGGCGTTGCTATTCGTGGCCTGCGGAGAAAAAGATCAATCGTCCGAGGCGAAAGAAGCTCTGACAACAGCATCAACCCTGGAAGATCCCATCCTTCGCATGGCGGCTCTGCAAACCTGGTTGGCCGATTATCCTGCGGCGAATGAGAGTGATCGTGCGGACGCCTTGGGTGATATCTGGACCATTCTTCGCAGTCGCCACGAAGAAACGGCTGGCCTTGCCTGGGCGCGGGCGGAATTGCTCGACGAACCCAGCATGCTGGGCAAGGCCGTGCTTTATACCCTGCTCTTCGTTACCGCCGTGGAATCGGGCAGCAAGGAAACGGCCATACAGATTGCCCAGGATGTATGGGATGAGGGCATCACCGATGCCGAAACTCTCAACCGTTTCGGATGGGCCTTGGTGGCGGATCCCGGTTGGGATCTTGATCTTGGTACTCGCCTTGCCGAGCGAGGAGTGGAGTTCGCCGAGCCGGGGCCGAGCAAGGCCAGCATCATGGACACTGCGGGATGGGGCTACTTCCTTCAGGGCAAGAAGGAGCCCACGCAGACTCTTCTTGAAGGCGCTCTCGCGGAACTTCCCGAACTCGATCGTGAAATCACCGGCCATCTGACTCAATTCTACGAGCGAATCGGCGAGGAAACCAAGCTGCTCCAACTTTGGACCCGCCTGCTCCACGGGCAAATGGATAGCGAACTTCAGGCCAAGGCCGAAGCTCTTCATGAAAAGCGTGGGGGCAGCGTAGAGCTGTATCGCGAGAAACTTTGGGAAATGCGCATGGAGAAGGCCGACTCTGCGCCAGACTTTGAGCTGAAAGATTTGAACGGCGTGGAGTATCGGCTTTCGGATTATCGCGGCAAGGTGGTTATGCTCAACTTCTGGCATCCCACTTGACGCTATTGCCGTGTGGAGTTTTCACACATCAACGACAAACTGAACTTCTCCGAGAACGACTTCGCCATTCTGTCGCTAGAGACAACAAATCGTCCCGACTTCGCGCGGAAGATTCTCATGGAGGATAAGATCAGTTGGCCGAGCTTGGACGACGACGAGGAAATCGCGTCCAAGCTCTTCGGCGTGACCGCCGTGCCTGCGAATATTTTCATAGATCGCGAGGGCCGCATGGTTTTCCGCACACTCGGATTTGCGCCCGGCGACGAGGGAAACATCCTCGACATGATCCAGGCGCTCATCGATCGGCCGGACGAAAGCTAGCGGAGCATCACCAGCCGCTCCATGGCCTCACCGTCTGCGCTCTTGGCGCGGGCCAGATACACGCCGCTGGGCAGATCCTGTCCGGCGGCGTTTTTGCCATCCCACTGAAAACTGTGAGGTCCCGCAGAATAATGACCGCTGGCGACTTCGCGCAATTTGCGACCGTCGGGCGAATAGATTTCCAGAAGCAGAGCGCCATCTTCGTTCAGATCCACGCCAAGGGTGACCTTGGGGTTGAAGGGATTGGGGAAGGCGCTCATGTGTAGGGCCAGGGCGGGAGTATTTTCGGGAGCCTGAGTGGGCGGGCCCACTTCGAAGGCGTAGAGATCGCCGCCACTTCCGAATTCATTGGCGTGTACATGCTTGCCGCAGGCGCTTGCCACGATACCGCCGCCCGATTCCTGACAGGCCACGCTGAACACGGAACCGGGAGTATCAACCGTGTAGAGGGGATCGGAGCTGGCCGGGCCGAAAACGTGAACTTCGGGGTTCACGCCACCGTCGTCGCCCCAGGATCCCATGACGGCGAAATTGCCACCTGAGGACATGTCCATTGCGCTGGGAATTTCCTGATACACACCGCTTGAGAGAGGTGAGTTGTAGGTCCACACCGGCGTGGCACCACTACCATCGAACCACATGACCTTGAGTTGATTGTAACTGGTGGTGTAGAAGCCGGCGATGAGCGCGCTGCCATCGTAGTTGAATGCACAGCGTCCCATGTACCAACCCGTGCCGCCGCCGTTGTTGGAGTAGGCGAACTGGTAGCTGCTGCCGTCCCAGTGCCAGGCCAAGAGGAAGGTCCAGCCCGAGGCGATCCATTCGCCGTCGCCGGAAAAAGCCAGGCCATCGGAGGATGCGCCGGCGCTGCCGGTCCAGCGAAGCGTGGCCGTTTCGGTTTCGACAACATGCAGCACGGCGGAGGCGCGAATGGCGACCAGGCTGCCGTCGTCGCTAATTTCGAGTGCGCGGATATAGGTACCCCCGCCACCCTCGTAGGTGGAAATGAGATCGCCCGTGGATCCTTCAAAAACGAAAACCGTCGGAGTGCCGCCACCGGCAGCCAGGTTGAGACCCAACACAACACGACTACCGTCATCGGAAATGCGCAGGCACTCATCGGGAATGGCGCAGCCGGGAACTTCTTTGGTCCAAAGAGGAGTGGAGCTGGCCGCGTTCCAAGCGCTCACCGTTGCGCCGCCGATTGCCTCGTTCACAACGGCCGAGGCGAATAGGTCGGCGAGCTTGGCGCCGGCGGTGGCGTATCCCGTATCGCTAGCTTGGTTCCAGAGTGGTGAGCCGTCGCCATAGAGATCGTACATGGCCAAACCGGCATTGGATCCCGCGAAGACTGCGGCGTCGTTTCCGATGGCGGTGCTGTTGAAAATATCGGGTTGATTGAAATCCCATAACACGCTGTCACGCGTGTAAAAATCTGCCGGCGAATTGCCTTCGCCGGATCTCATTTCATTCACGAGGAAGGCGCCGTCCTCCCGATGTTCTAAAACCTGACGGCTTTCCAAAGACAGCGCGAGATTGGAAAGGCCGAGAACTAGGCATAGAGCTAGCGTGAAGGAAATGCTACGGCGCATGATTGACCTCCGGTGTGTGTTAACGATCGATCTATTTTACCGCAACCGGAGAGCAAAAGAAAGGAACAGAAATTAGAGCTGCTTTTTCATCTCGCTTTTGTAGGCTTCTACCCCCGGTTGATCAAAGGGATTGAGCCCCATCATCAGTGCGCTCACCGCGCAGGCGGCCTCGAAAAACCAGATGAGTCCGCCCAAGGCTTCGGGGCTGATATCGTGAAGCGTGATGCTGAGAATGGGCATTCCGCCCGACTCATGTGCGCGAAGTGTGCCTTCCTCGGCGGCGCGATTGAGCTGATGCAATTCGCGCCCCGCGAGAGCGTTGAGACCCTCGCGATCATCTTCGCGTTTGGGTACTGTGAGAACCTTGGCGGGATTTGCCACGCGAAGGAAGGTTTCAAAGGCCTGGCGTTTCCCATCTTGAAGATACTGGCCGAGACTGTGCAGGTCGGTGGTGAAGGCCGCGGCCGCGGGGAATATGCCCTTGCCCTCTTTGCCTTCACTCTCGCCGAATAGCTGAGCCCACCAATCGCCCAGTCGAAACAATTCGGGCTCGAAGGTGGCAAGCACTTCGAGAGCCAGCCCTCCATTATAGTAGTGATTGCGAAGGGCCGCGTAGGCCATGGCAGGATTGCTATCCGTGGAATCGTTTTCCAAAAAGCGAGCGCGCTCGGCGGCGGCGCCATCGAGGAGCGCTTCCACATCGAGGCCGGCCACGGCCAGCGGGAAAAGACCCACGGCGCTGAGCACGCTGAATCGACCACCAAGATCCGCTGGAATGCTGAAACTGTTCCAACCGTGAAGGGCGGCCATTTCGCGCAGCGCGCCGCGCTCGGGATCGGTGGTGGCCACAATGTAGTGATTGGCATTCTCGCCCCGGAACTGTTCCAATGCTTCCCGCATAACGCGGAAGGCCACCGAAGGTTCTAGGGTGGTGCCGCTTTTGCTGATCACGTTGATGGCGAATTCGCGTCCCCATAGTCGCCGCTGAAGCTTTGCCAGCGCCGCGCCGCCCAGGTGTTCTCCTGCGAAATGAATCTCGGGGCCATTACCAATGCGCAATCCGCCACGTTCTCCTGGCTCGCCGAAGGCTTCCAGCAGCGCTCTTGCTCCCAGGTAACTTCCGCCTATGCCGATGACCACCAAATCACTGATGCCTTCACGCAACTGAGCCGCCACATCGAGCATGCGAGGTAGGTCGGCGCGCGCTGTGTTGGGTAAGTCCATCCAGCCGAGGAAGTCCGATCCGGCGCAGCTGCCGTCGAGCAAGCTCCTGCGGGCATCGCGGGCGAGTGCTTCCAGATTTTTCGAATCTTCAGGGGCTGGTTTGCTGCTTTGGGAGTGGAGGGCGAACTTGAGGAGATCCATGGTAAGTCCTTTCAGCTGGTGTCAAACTATCGAAGGCCTTGAACTCTGGCAATGAAAGGATGGGCTTCCAGGCTGGATTTTGAATTCCTGCTTGTTCTATACTACCGGCCCCTTAGCGTCGGCATGCTGGCATCACCCCATGGAGACAAGATGAAATACGTTTGCGAGGTAGTTCTGGATTTGCCCAGAGATCGTGTTGTCGAGCTTTTCGACAACACGGAGAATCTATCCAAGTGGCAGCCGGGTCTGCAGAGTTTCGAGCACCTGCACGGCGAGCCCGGCCAGCCCGGCGCCAAGTCGCGCATGGTTTTCCAAGAGGGTCGGCGACGTATCGAAATGGTCGAAACCATCACCCGCCGCAATCTTCCCGATGAATTCTCAGGCACCTATGAGGCCAAGGGCGTAAAAAACTGGGTGGTCAATCGATTCGTGGATGAGTCTGGAAAAACCCGCTGGATTGCCGAGCAGGAGTTCCATTTCACGGGCATCATGAAGTTCGTCGCGCCATTCATGCGTGGAGCCTTTCCCAAACAGACCCAGAAATACCTCGAACAGTTCAAGGCTTTCGCCGAAAGCACCTAAGCCGCTAGGCTGACAATCCGCCGCCGGATTGCTATCTTGCTTGCTATGCCGCTTATCAGCCTCAGCTCGATTTCCTTCGATTATGGAAGGATACCCATCCTCCGCGATGTGGACCTCTCCCTTGAACCGGGAGAGCGCGCCGCCATTGTGGGTCGCAACGGTGTGGGCAAGACCACCATCTTCAGAATTCTCACGGGAGATCTCCGCGCCGATCTGGGCTCGGTGGATCGCCCTCGCCGCCTGCGTGTTGCCTATCTGCGCCAGGATCTTTCTCTGGCCGGCGACCGGGGGCTATTCGAATCCGTTCGCTCCACTCAGGGCGAAGTCGTAGAACTGGAAGCTGAACTGGAAGATCTGCTGGCCCGTTTGGAAGCCACACCCGAAGGCGCCGAGCATGATGCCCTCGTGCATCGTTACGGCGAACTGCAAAATCGTTTTGAGGCCATAGAAGGCTATACCCTCGATGCTCGTGTGGGCGCAGTGCTCCATGGCCTGGGTTTCCGCGAAGAGGATTTTCATCGTTCCATCACCACCCTTTCCGGTGGTGAGCAACGCGTGGCGGCTTTGGCTTCGGTGCTATTGCAAAAAGCCGACCTGCTTCTGCTGGATGAACCCACCAACCACCTGGACCTGTCCGCCATCGAATGGTTGGAAGGGCACCTGCTTCAGGAGAAGAGCGCCATTCTCATGGTGAGCCATGACCGCGCTTTCCTGGATCGTCTCACTCAGACCACCTGGCATCTGAAGGACGCTCGCATCCGCCGCTACTCCGGCAACTACAGCAAGTACGAGAAGCTGCGCGAGGAGCGCGAGCGTCTGGACACCATTGCCTGGCAGCGGCAGCAGGAAGAAATCGCGCGGCTCAAGGATTACATCGCGCGGAACATCGCCGGGCAGAAAACCAAACAGGCACAAAGTCGCCGAAAGATCCTCGATAAGATCGTGCCCATCGAAAAACCCAGCGACGAGCGCACCATGAACCTGCGCCTGGAACATGCGAGGGCGGGCGGGCGCACGGTATTGCAGGCCGAGAATTTGTCCAAGGCCTTCGGTAAAAAGAAGCTTTTCGACAGCCTCGATCTGCACATCGGGCGGGGCGAACGCATTGGACTCATTGGTCCCAATGGCGCGGGTAAATCCACGCTCATCGGAATTCTCATGGGGCGGGTGACCTCAGACACAGGGCACATCAAGTTCGGCAAGGACGTGGACCCGGGTTTCTTCGATCAGCACCTCGACATGGTCAGCGACGCCAATACGGTGGAAGAGGAATTCCGTCGCCTGGATCCGCAGATGACCGAGGGTTACTGTCGAACCCAGCTGGCGCGCTTCGGATTCTTCTCCGACGACCTGGACAAAAAGGTGCGGCAGCTTTCCGGCGGCGAGCGGAATCGACTCAGCTTGCTCAAGCTCGTGTATCAGCAGAGCAATTTTCTAGTGCTGGATGAGCCCACCAATCACCTGGACATTCCGGCCACCGAATCTTTGGAAGAAGCCCTGGAGGCCTATACCGGCACACTCATCATCGTGAGTCATGATCGCGTTTTTCTCGATCGCATCGCCGATCGTGTTATTCGTATCGAGGGTGGAAAGGTGACCGACTATCCTGGAACCTTCGCGGAGTTCAGGGAGAAAGAAAGCACAAGTCCCCAGTCCCCAGTCTCCAGTCGCCAGCAGGAAGTCACCAGTCACCAGTCACCAGTCGCCAGTAAGAAGCGCGTCGGACAGTGGTCTAAGAATCGTCTGGCCAAGCGTCGGCGCGAACTGAAAGATCTGGAAAAGAGCTTGGCCAAGGCCGCCGCCGACAAGCAGGACATTGAGGATCGCCTGGCAGAGGGCGGCTTGGATGAGTCCACGGTGCGCGACCTGGCCTGGCGTCATGCCGACATGGTAGAAACCGTTGCCCGGCGGGAAGCCCGTTGGGAGAAATGGGCCATGGAGCTGGAAGCCCAGGATGCTCTCGATGAATCCTGAGCGCGGCAATGGCTGGATCCATTTTCTGCTCGTGCTGCTCGTCCTGTCATGGGGCGCCGCCTATCCCATTGTAAAATACTTGCTCAGGTGGCTCAGCCCCCTCGAACTGGTGCTCGCCCGCTTCTGGATCTTCCTGCCCCTGCTCGTCTTCATGCTTGTTCGCTGGCGGCGAAGCATCGCGGAGCAAATTCGGATGCATCCCTGGCGCAGCCTCGCCTTGGCGCTGCTCGGCGTGCCGGGATATCACATCATGTTGAACCTGGGTACGCGCGCCCTCATGGCCGATCCGGAAAGCGCGGGCAGCGCGGCCATGATGAGTTCCATTCTCGTGGGATCGGTGCCGGCCTGGACGGCGCTGTTCGCACGACTGGCGGGGCAGGATAATCTGAGCAAGCTTCAATGGCTGGGTCAGGCTTTTTGCATGGCGGGAGTGGTGGCTTTGGCCACGCGGGGAGATTTGACCTCCCTGCATTTTTCCATGGGCGCTCTGCTCGTGCTGGGCGCTCCCTTGAGCTGGGGGCTCTACTCGGTGGTGGCCAAACGGGTTTTCGATTCCGCAGGCTCGTCTCTGCCCATCACGGTTTTCATTTTGGCGGCGGGCACGGTGATCACCAGCTTCTTCACGCCCGCGGCGATTATTGGTCATTTAACTGAAATGCCGCTGGGAGCCTGGATGGCCCTGGCATTTATCGGCCTCGTCTCCACGCTTGCGGGTTATCTCATCTGGTCGGTGGCTGTGCGCCGCCTGGGCGCTAATCGGCCCTCTGTGTATATCTATTTTATTCCGGTTGCTAGCCTGGCCATGAGTGCCCTGACCCTTGGCGAGCGACTGGGGCCGTCCACGGCCCTGGGCGGCCTACTGATTCTCGCGGGAGTTTTCCTCATACGACGCCGGAAGGCCTAAGACCTGCTTGCCTGAATTGCCAGCCCGCGTATAAACTGCCACATCCCTAAACACGGCCCTTCAGGTGGAGGAGTTTCCATGGCCATCAATCTACCCCTTCTCAAAGAACTCTGTGAGATCCCAGGCGCGCCCGGTCACGAAGAGCGTGTGCGCGAGATCGTCATCCGCGAACTTCAGCCGCTTTGCGATTCCATCGAAGTGGATGGCATCGGCAATGTGGTGGCGATGAAGAAGGGCAGTGAGGAGGGCCGCTTCATGATGAGCGGCCATATGGATGAAATCTCTTTCATGGTCAGCCACATCAGCGATACGGGCTTTCTGCACTTCGTGCCCTTGGGCGGCTTCGATCCGAAAACGCTCACCGCGCAGCGCGTGCTGGTTCACGGCCGCGAAGATTTGCTGGGCGTCATGGGCAGCAAGCCCATCCACATCATGACCGACGAGGATCGCAAGAAGACCCTGCGCCTGGAAGACTTCACCATCGACCTGGGCATGCCTGTGGAAAAGGTGAAGGAACTAGTGCGCGTGGGCGATGTGGTTACTCGCGAGCGGGAAATCGTTCCCATGGGCGATCTGATCAACGGCAAAAGCTTCGACGATCGTGTGGGTGTGTTCGTGATGATCGAAGGCCTTCGTGCGGCCAAGAGCAATCGCATGGACATCTACGCGGTGGGCAGCGCTCAGGAGGAAATCGGCATTCGCGGGGCCATGGTGGCCGCGCGGAATATTGATCCCGATCTGGGCATCGCCCTCGATGTGACCCTCGCCAACGACGTGCCCTTCGTGGAGCCGCACCTTTACGTGTCGAAGCTCGGCGGCGGCACAGCTATCAAGGCCTACGACGGCAGTGTGGTGCCCAACTGGAAGCTGCGCGATCGCATGCGCGAACTCTGCGAAGAGCGCGGCATTGTCCATCAGATGGAAGTTCTGCCGAGAGGCGGCACCGACACGGCGGCCATTCAACGCGGCGGTAAAGGCGCTGCGGCCGGTTGCATCAGCGTGCCCACGCGTTACGTGCACTCGGTCATCGAGACCGTACACCCCGACGATGTAGAAGCGTCCATCAAGCTCATGGCCGCGCTCATCGAAACTTGCGGGAAGGATGACTTCCGACTCTAGGAGGCGGATATGAGGTTTCTCACTTGGACTTTGGCGATTCTGCTCGCAATGTCGGCCATCCTGCTGACGGCCTGCGATTGCAATACGCCCGACGAGGATGATGTCGGCGAACTTCTTGGCGAGTGGTATCTCAGTAACGACGACACTCATGAGCCGCAGCTCAGCCATCTGGTAGATCTCGAAAGCGCATTGAGCGAGTTCGGATTGTCGGTGAACTATCCCGCAGACGCGGCCTATCGTTTCGGCTGGGTTGGCGACGAGGAAGAGTACTGGGAGTGGATCGCCCGCGCCGACGCCAATTTGGCGGGCCTCCTTCATCCGGTGGAATCCGTCTATCCTGGTGAAGACGGAGTTACGCTTTTCACCAACGGTGGATTGGAAGAAGACTCCCTTAGCATTGAAGTGGAAGACAGCAAACTCTGGCTCGAGAATCTGCTGGGCATGTCCATTTTGAGTTTCGCCTATCCCACGCACGTTCACGATGATGCCGCCATACGCGAAGTGAAGGATGCGGGATACCTTGTGGCGCGCAATGGGCTGATCAGCTTTGAGCCCTGGGGTTCGCATCTTTTGGGCATGCCCGATGATGCGGCCTGGGATCAGGGTTGGGAGCGCACGAGTCCGTACGAGTTGCCCCTCACCTTCACCGCGGCGGAAGTGCAGGCGCTCGAGCCCAGTCAGATCGCCGATTGGCTGGCCGATCCCGCTCGCCTGCCAACATGGAAGAGCGAGCACCGCTGGGTGCACTTGTACACGCGCACCGACAGTGAAGATCAGACCAGCGTGGATATCATCGATGCGAATCGCTTGGGTGTTCTTCTCGATGCACTACAGGCAGATGGTGAAGTCTGGATCGCCCCCATGGGCGAGGTCGCAATTTGGGCCTTGGGCAGCGGTCAGTCGGAAGATCCAAACAACGATCTTCTCTGGCGCGCCGACGCCGCGGGTGATTTCCCATGGAACGGCAATGCCTGTGTCTTCAGTTTTTCCACCGACGACGGATTCGCCTCGAACATGGATCACTACCTGCCCGAGTTCAGTTCAAGAGGATTTAGCTACACGGCCTTCTGCAGCCCCGAGAAAATTCAGATCGGCGACACGGGCTACGAGCTTTATCTCGATTCTCAAGGCGTACAGGATCTGGCCGCCGCCGGCGTGGAAATCGGCTGCAACGGCATGACGCGACGCTACCTGATTCCCTCGGAAGCCTGCGTGATCAAGGACGAAACGGGAGAGGGCCTTCATATCGAAATCGTGAGCGAAGAAGGTCATCGCAAACTCAAGCTATGGCGGGATTGGTAGACAAGATGAAGCTCATCAGCTACGGGAAGCGCTACGAAGAGCGCGCGGGCCTTCGCATGGACGACGGCAATTTTGTGGATCTGCAAGCGGCCATGCCCGCCGGTCCATCCAGTTGGCGCTGCGTCTTGGACGCGGGGCTCATGGATAAGGTGGCCGCCGCCTATGCCGCCGGCGAATTCGAGATCCCACCGCGCATGGATCCGGCCAGTGTTCGCCTGGCGCCGCCCATTCCCAATCCGACGAAGGTCATTTGCCTGGGGCTGAACTATCGCGATCATGCCGAAGAGCAGAACAAGCCACTTCCCGAACGGCCCATGCTTTTTCCCAAGGTGCCCAGCGCATTGGTGGGAAACGGCGAGCCCGTTGTTCTGCCCGTGGATGAGCCCAAGGTGGATCACGAAGTGGAGTTCGCATTCGTCATCGGCAAGCGCGCGCGCAATGTGAGTGCCGCCGAGGCCTACGATTACGTGCTCGGCTACACCATCATGAATGATGTGAGTGGTCGTCTTGCCCAGAGCACGGAAAAGCAATGGCTCCGCGCCAAGGGTTTCGAAACATTCGGACCCATGGGTCCGCACATCGTGACCAAAGACGAGATTCCCGATCCTCATGCCCTAGAGCTTAGCTGCCACATCAATGGTGAGCTGCGACAGAAAAGCAGCACGGCTCAGCTCATTTTCCAGGTGCCCTTCCTGGTGGAATACCTCAGCCGGTCCATGACCCTGGAAGCTGGCGATGTTGTGAGCACCGGCACGCCAGGTGGCGTGGGCGTGTATCGCGATCCGCCCATTTTCCTGAAGGTGGGCGATGTGATGAGGCTGGAGATCGAGGGAATCGGCGTTTTGGAGAACACAATAGCCGGCAACTGAGGCCATAGCTGCCTGCCATAGTGCAAAAAGAAAGGGACCCTTGCGGGTCCCTTTCTTTTTGCTGTTCCACGAAGGCCGAGACCAGAGTGGACTTATTCGAGCGGATAGTCGTTGCCGGTGGCGAGCCACTTGTGGCTGGTCAGCTGGTCATACCAGAGGCCGTTGGATCCGAACTTGAGGCTGTAGGCTTCGTAGCCCAGCATGTTCAAGTAGGCGGTCATCTGGCTGGAGGTCTGACCGGTCCAGCAGTAAACGATCACGGGCATGTCGGTGGGCACGTACTCGAGCATCTCGTCCATACCCATGCTCGCGGCGGGCGTGAACTGGTATGCGCCTTCCAGGTGTCCGGGGGTTCCACCGTCGCCATTGTAATCGGTCTCGCCGAAGTAGTTGATGATGAAGTAAGTGTTCAACCCATCAATGACAACATCAGCGTAGCTCTTGCCTTTGAAGCCACCATCGAGCATGGCTTCAACGCGGGCACGAACGGCTTCGTCGATGGTGTAGACCGCATCATCAAGGGTCGGCCAGTCGTAAACGGTGGAGGTCGTGTTGGGTGTGGTCTCGAAGGGCGCACCGCTGGCGCAGTTGGTGGTCCAACTATCGAGGTCGTCGGTCCAGACGCTCATGCCGAACTTGAGGCTGTAGGCCTCGAAGCCCAGGGCGCGCAGGGCGATGACGCCGTGACCCGCACTCTGACCCGTGTAGCAAACGGCCAGGAAGGGCTTGTCGGTGGGGATGGTGCTGTCATCGAGTTTGTCGAGCAGATCGCCAAGACCCACATCGATGGCGCCGGCGATATGACCAAGGTCATAGTCGGCCGTTGCGCGGAAATCGAGCACCGTGTAGTCACCCTCGGTGATGTCCAGATAGAGAGTGGCGTCCAGGCCCTTCACCGCGGGAGCACTGGTGTTGATGTAGTCGATCAACGCGTCGTGCGAAGCGGTGAAGATTGCTTCGGAGCTAAGAGGCGCACCTTCCAGGGGATAGGTGTTGCCGGTGGCGAGCCACTTGTGGCTGGTCAGCTGGTCGTACCAGAGGCCGTTGGATCCGAACTTGAGGCTGTAGGCTTCGTAGCCCAGCATGTTCAAGTAGGCGGTCATCTGGCTGGAGGTCTGACCGGTCCAGCAGTAAACAACGACAGGCATGTCGTCGGGGATGTTCGAGAGCATCTCGTCCATGCCCAGGCTGGCCTGAGGCGTGAACTGGAAGGCGCCATCGAGGTGCCCGGGGGTTCCGCCGTCACCACTGTAGTCGGTCTCGCCGAAGTAATTGATGATGAAGTAATTCTCGGGACCGTTGGCGACGAGGTCGGCGTAGGAGATTCCCTTGAATCCACCATCGAGCATGGCTTCAACACGAGCGTCCACGGCTCCGGCCTCGGTGGTCACGTTTTCATCCCAGCTGGGATAAGCATAGTCGCTGACCGCGGGGCTTTCGGTGGTCACGAAAGGCGCACCGCTGGCACAATTGGTGGTCCAGCTGTCGAGGTCGTCGTGCCAGGCACTCATACCGAACTTGAGGCTGTAGGCTTCGTAGCCCAGGGCGCGCAAGGCGATGACGCCGTGGCCGGCGCTCTGGCCTGTGTAGCAAACCGCCAGGAAGGGCTTGTCGGTGGGCAGTGCACGGCCGTTGAGCTGATCCATCAGGTCAGCCAGGCCCACGTCGTAGGCGCCGGCGATATGACCAAGGTCATAGTCTGCGGTAGCGCGGAAATCCAGAACGGTGTAGTCACCGTCTGTGATGTCCGTGTACAGGGTAGCGTCCAGGCCCTTAACCGCAGGCGCGCTGGTGTTGACGTAGTCGATCAACGCATCATGGACAGCCGCGAACTGTTCGGCTTCCGTCAGGTTGGTTGGATCGGTCGTGTCATCGCTCGAGCAACCCAGCAGGGTGAAGGCGAGGACCGCCGGAAGAAGTAAAGTCCAGAGTTTCCGCATCTTAACTACTCCTAGTGTTTTTGGGCGATGCGCCCGGTCTCCTGCATGATTCGGCCCTGCTGTGCAGGCCCGGGTCCCGGCTAGCGACGGGACCCTTCTCTAATGAAACTCCTCGATCACGACCGGCAGGTTCGCATCGTAATCGGGTAGCGGAGCTTCGAATTCGTCATAGAGATCGGTTTCACGAAGGTAGATACCCTTGTAGGTGTCTTCACCGTCGTGGCAACTGAAGCCGCATCCCTGGCCCTCTTCAACCGTGGTCTGCGCGGTCCAGAGTTTGATGTTGTGCGGCGAACTGTATTTCCAGGTGGGCACGGCGTCGAAGTTGTTCAACTCGAGGCCATCCCACATGGGATCGTTAAAGGTGTCGGTTTCGCTCACGGGCACGTGGCGCAGTACGCAGTAGTCGTACTCGTCGCGCTCGGCCAGCGGGTTCACGCCAATCTTGAATGCGATCTCGCTGGACTCGATGGTGAAGCCATGCTCGCTGCCCGCGGGGTTGGGATGGCAAGTCGTGCAGTTCTTGTAAGGCTGCGAGTGACAGACCTGACACTGCAGATTGGCATCGTCGGCGAAGCCGTTAACATGCGCGTCGTGATAATTGTTCGAGCCCACGGCATTGTGACAATCCTCGCAACGAGGCATTTCGCTCATGGCGTAGCGATGATCGAAGACGCCCAGGTCATCGCCGAGGTTGTCGCCTTCGCCGGGCGTCATGTTGTGCATCTCGTTTCCGGGATGGCACTGATCGCAGGTCATGAAGTTGCTGCCCCAGTGAACGTCGGCGGGATAGTCGGGAACTTCGTCTCCATCTTCATCGTGCAGTCCCAGATAGTCATTACCCACGCGGCTGCCGTGGCAGGCTGTGCACTGGTCGGTCATGTGCGGGCGCTTGCGGAAGTTGTGACCTTCCACGAATCCTCCGCCCACGCTGTTGGGGCGACTGATGTGGCACTCGCCGCAACCGGTGTGACAACCGGCGCAGCGCAGGCCGAAGCCTTCGGTGTCGGCCAGGTCGGGATCGTAATCGCAGCGCGCGTTGATGGCGTCGCTGTAACCCCAAAGGTTTGTGTGAAGGCTGTTGCCAACCGCTGCCGAGATTTCTTCGTGGCAACCTTCGCAGGCGCCGGTGAGACTGGCGTCGACAACCATTCCTTCATGAGCGTCTTCATAGCCCTCGAAGGTGCCGTCGGCCGGTCCGTTGTGACAGACTTGGCAGTTCAGTGCTCCGTGTGTGCTTTCGGCGAAATCGGCGTCGACGAGAACTTTCTCCCACGCTTCCAGCGGGGGAACCTCGCCGCCTCAGCCATCCTCTCGACCGGATGCGGGGGGCGCCCACTTGCCGGCCGAAGTCAGGTCCTGAAGTGCGGCCTGATCGCTATGGCAGCCGATGCAGGTTTTTCCGGTGTCTCCGCCGGGGCCGGAAACGATTTCGCGCTCCTTCGTGCAGCCCACAAAGAAGGCCACAAGAAGTGCGGGAAGAGCGATGAGTGAAATCAGTCTTCGCATTTCTTACTCCCGTGTTGAAGCGTCGCCATTGGTCTTGGTTAAACCGCGAGCGAAGATCGGCACGTTGTTATTCACCACCGCATCGGAGGAGTAGGTGGTGCTTTCCAGGTTGTTCCAGAGTTCCACGTTCAGAGCGCAGTCCATGACCATGCCCACGAAGCATCGACTCGTGATGAAAGGATTCACATCGCGAAGCTCACCAGCCTCAATACGGGTGACGAGTTCTTCGCGGAGGAACTGGATGAAGGGATATCGGAATTCCTTATAAAGCAAAGTCGAACTACGAAATCCTTCGAGGCTGCTGAAGAGCATCATGCGGATGAGTTCGGGGTCTCTGCGCGAGGTCTCGAGAATTTGCCGCGAGATGAAGAAGAGCACATCTTCGACACTGCCTTTTCCCTTGGCGTCTACAAGGCGCTCCTTGATGTTGTGCTTGGATGTTTTACTGCGGATGGCCTCTTCGTAAAGGTGCTCTTTGTTGTCGAAGTGCTTATAAATGGCGGCCTCGGTGATACCGCATTCCCGAGCGATGCGGCGAACGGTGGCACCTTCGAACCCATGATTAGCAAACAGGCGGCTGGCGATTTCGATCAAGCAGTCCCTGCGGCTGGCGGGTTTGGGTTTGGACTCTTCCATTAGGGGTCCTTTTCCGATTAGCGGGCCTGTAATTTTGGTAAGTGAACGCTAACAACCTAGCACTTGTGAAATAAATGTCAATACTGTTGACAAAAAAAGTGAACAGCGCTGCATTTGTAATTAAATCAATAGGTTAGCCTATTGATTGTGCAGTTCTGAGGGCTTAATTCGGCCCGCTAAATAGAGGAATGGTGTGTCCAAAGCGGCCACCAGAATTTTCAGAATCCAAGTGAATAGAATGGCCTCGCCAATGGGAAACACACCCCAGAAAGCGATGGAGTAGAAGACCACCGTGTCCACGGCCTGGCTGATCCAGGTGGAGCCATTGTTTCGAAGCCAGAGCCAGCGGTCGCCCGTGGCGCGGTGAATGCGCTGATAGAGCCAGACGTCCAAATGCTGAGCGGTGAGATAGGCCAGCAGGCTGCCGAGGACGATGCGTGGCAGGAATCCGAAAATGGCTTGCATATGGGGCTGGGCCACGTCGAATTCGCTGGGCGCGTAACGCAGCATGATCTGGACAGTGATCAGGAAGAATAGCCCACCCATGAAACCGATGCGCACCGCGCGCCTGGCCTCTTTGGCGCCCCAATACTCGCTGAGTAGATCAGTGGCCAGAAACAGCGAGGCATAGAGCACGTTGCCGCCGGTGGCATCGAGGCCGAAGAGGGTCATCTGTTTGACCACGACCAGGTTCATCATGACCGCCGCCATGGCCATGTAGCTCATGAGCCAGGCCTTGCCCATGCGGAAGCAAACCAGCACCAGCGCGAGGGTGCCGAAGGTCTGCAAGATGTAGATCAGTCCGTTATCCATCAGATTCCTCCAGCCAGCGCAGCGCGCCGTCGAGATCTTGGAAGACGTCGTCCAGTTGTGCCTCGTAGGCCTGCTTGAGTCGCTCGCCCATATCGGGGCCCGGCTCCCAGCCCTGATCCAGCAGATGCCGACCCAGCAGGATGGGCTTAGGCGCAGTCTCGTGAACTTCCAGATCTTGGGCGCGAGACATGAGCCACTCGCCCGCGGGGAAGTCCCGCTCCAGGGCGTCTTCGCTGCGGCGGCCGAAATGATCGGCGCGGGCCCAGCGCACCAGATCGCTGATCTTCACCTTCAGCGCCAGTCGGCGAATAGCACCGTGGCCCACCTCGTCGCGAACGCGATACAACTCGGCCGGACGCAGATGGTAGCGCACAACCTGCTCCACGCCTTCCAGCAGTGCCACATCCTGAGTCATGCGTTCCATGAATCTGAGAGCGGGGGCCACACCCTCTTCCGCATGACCGGGACTGACGATGCGCCCGTCCTTTTCGAAGGTGGTGTCGGGTTTGCCGAAGTCGTGGCAGAGCGCGCCGAACATGAGGATAAGATCATCGCCGCGCTGGCCGCTGCGAAGTTTCGCGGCTTCATCGACTACGAGCAGGGTGTGGGTCCATACGTCGCCTTCGGGATGCCAGGTGGGATCCTGCAGGCAACCGATGAGCGCGGCCAGCTCGGGGTGAAAGGCCAGGATGCCCGCCTTGCGCGCGGTCTCCAGGCCGATACTGGGCCGCTCGGCCTCCAATAATAGTCGCGACCATTCCACGAAGACGCGTTCGGGTGCGAGCTCGGAAAGATCCATGCGCTGGCAAAGGGCCAGGGTTTCGGGCGCGGGCGCCATTTCGAATCGCGCCGTCTGCTGCATGAGACGATAGGCCCGCAGGGGATCTTCCTCGAAAGCCGGGCCCACATGACGCAGCATGCGACCGGCCAGATCTTTTTGCCCGCCGAAAAAATCGAGCAATTCGCCGCTGAGCACATTTTCGAGCATGGCATTCACGGTGAAATCGCGGCGGGCGCAGGCTTCCTCGAAGCTGATGGATGGATCCAGGTCCACCACGAAGCCGCGATGCCCGCGGCCTTCGCGATTTTCACGGCGGGGAAGCGAGAAGTCGTAGTCGCCGCCGTCCACATGCAGCTTCAGGATGCCGAAACTCCGGCCCACAGCTGAAACGTTTCCGTAGCGCCGCAGTACTGACTCGAGCTGATCTAGGGGGAGGGCGTGAACTTCAATATCCAGGTCCACAGGGCGTCGTCCCATGAGACGGTCGCGCACGTAACCGCCTGCATACCAAGAGCTTCCGCCTTTGGCCGCAATTTCTTCAGCAATTTGGTGGACGAGGGTCTGCATTTTGCCATCTTATAGGAGCACCCGAGGCACCACGCCCCGGGCGCAGCCCGCCTGCCAAGCGGGCGCAGCATAGGTAAATTCTTGATACATGGCAAGATGGGCTTTGTGCGAGCCTCTGGACAGGGCGGGGACCTCTGACTATACTACCCGCGCCTGAGGCAAAAACATGATGATAACACTCTGCAAATCGAAAATTCACCGCGCCACGATTACCGAGGCGAACCTTCAGTATGAAGGCAGTCTCACCGTGGACCGCGATCTCATGGACGCCGCAGGGCTGCTGCCCTACGAAAAGGTGGCCGTGGTGAATGTGACCAATGGTAGCCGGCTCGAGACCTACGTTATCGAGGGCGGCCGCGGCACGGGCGTTATCTGCCTCAACGGCGCCGCCGCGCGCCTGGGCGCCGTGGGCGACAAGGTCATCATCATCGCCTACGTTCACATGACGCCCGATGAGGCCCAGGGCTACAAGCCCCGTTTGATCCAGGTGGATGAAGACAATCGCGCCACCGATGCGGACATTCGCTAGGCCATCAGTTTTCCCAGCACATTCAGGCTCTTTTTGAGGCGCGGCCAATGCGCACGCCCCAAGGTTTCGCTGACCGACTGTGGCGTCACGCCCATGTTCTCGGCCACGAGCTTCTGCTTGCCCAATTCGCGATGCAGGCGAAGAGTGCGTACCTGGCGGGCGGACCAGTCGCTGAGGATGGCGTCCCAAAGAATGGTGGCGGCGCGGTAAGGCTCCTCGCCGTGAGGGCCGCGCAGGTAGATGCGTTCTTTGCGCCTGGCCAAAGTGGCTAGCGATGAACTTGGATGCAACTGCTTCTCTACTCGGGTGTGCCAGGTGTCAACGCTCACGCCACAGGGTAGGGGCCAAACTTCCAGCAAAAAATCCAGAGCCAGCCATGGGACCCTGTGGCCCTTCTCAATGATGCCTACCAGTACCGGCTTGCTTCCAAACTGATGAAGTGGCTCGCCCAAGCTGTCGGCGTAACGTTCGTTGAGACGTTCGGCCGCTTCGCGTAGGCGCAAGATGGCTTCGTCTCCCCCAAGATCTGGGCCTCCGGGCATGGCCCCCGCGCTGATCTGGAAATACATGGCGCTCCTTATGGCTGGGACCTGAGAAGCTTCTTTGAAAACCCTCTAAGAATCAAGGCCATTTGCTTGATTTGGTGAGCATCAAGCAAATGGCCTTGTATTGCAGACAGTTTTCGAGAGCAGCGATCTACTCCAGCATCTTCAAGCACTCGGTGACGCCGGCTTCTAATTGAGAGTCGCGTCCCGCCAAGTTCTCTTCGGGCACGTCGGGCACGTAGAGATCGGGATGCACCGGCCCGTTCTCGAGATTGCTGCCGTCGAGGTTGTACCATCCCGTGGCGGGAATGCGGAACATACTCCCGTCGATGAGCGGCACGTTGCTGGTGCCGATGACCGCGCCGAAGGTGGGCATGCCCACCACGCGGCCCAGGCCCAGAGCCTTGAAGCCGGCGGGGAATATTTCCCCGTCGCTATAGCTGCGCTCGTTGATGAGCACCACGATGGGACCATCCCAGCGGCGCTGCGATTCGTAGGTGGCCTTGGTGTCGCCGCGACCGATGGAATAGTTGTAGGTGCGGCGGCTGAGGAAGGTGAGCACCTGGTCGTGGATGCGTCCTCCATTGTTGTAGCGCAGGTCGAGAATGAGTCCTTCCGCGCCCTCAGTTTTGGAGAAGATGTCCACGAGGAACTGTTCCCAGTTACCCGATCCCATGGCGCTCATGTGCAGGTAGGCCAGGCGGCCGCCGGATTGTTCGGCGACCATGCGGCGGTTTTCGTCCATCCAATGTTGGTAGCGCAGGCCGCGCGCGCGCCAGGAGCTGATGGGCTCCACGGTGATCTCGCGCTCTTTGCCGCCGGATGAGACGAGCAGGTCGACCTCTTCACCGCGCTTGTGTGCGAGCAGGGGCCAGAAGTTTTCGCCCTCGGCGATTTCATCGCCGTCGATGGCGAGAATGATGTCGCCTTCGGCCAGGCGCTTGCCTTCGCGATCCAGCGGGCCACGGGGCAAGACCCAGGACAGGCGCAGGCCGGGGCCGGCGAAGGAGTCGTCGGGCTCGAAGCCCAGGTGCGCCGAGTTGTCGTTGCCCTCGCCCGGGCGTGGGCCACCCCAAATGTTCAAGTGGCTGGCGTTCAGTTCGCCGATCATCTCCTTGATGACGTCGTTGAGGTCTTCGGTCATCACGGCCGCTTCGGCCAGGGGCTTGTACTTCTCGCGCATGGCGGGCCAGTCCACGCCGTGGAAGTTCTCGTCGTAGAAGCCATCGTCCAGATTGCGCCAGGCTTCACGCAGTTTCTGCAAGCGGCGTTCCCGCGCGTCAACGGTGAAGGGAACGCTGAAGCCGAGAGTGGATGCCGAGGCGTTTTCCTTGTTCTTGACTTCGCGCAGCCTGCCGCCGGCGATGTAACGAACAGTGGCATTGTCTTCGGCCCAGAGAATCTCGCTGGGATTGGCACCGCCCCGCGTCAGTCGGCGCAGGTTGTCGCCATCCCAGTCGATGGCCCAAAGGTCGGTGCCGTCCAATCCCTGGGATTCGATGGCGTAGTGTTTGCCGTCGGGGCTCTGGTCATAGTCCCAGTAATAGCCGCGCAAGGTGGTAACGGTGATCACGCGATCGGGAATGCCTTCCCAATCGATTTTCACTTCAACGCCGGGCTCCTCCACGGCCTCTTTGCTATCGTTATCGTTGGCCTTCTCTTTTTCCTCGCGCTCGCGTTCCCGCTCGCTCTTGTCAGCTTCCTCGCGGGTGAGCCAGAGGAACTTCACCTGATAGTCGCCGTCGTCGTCGCGGCTGGCCCAGGCCAGGCGTTTGCCGTCGGCGGTCCAAAGGGGATGGAAGTCGTCATTGGGATGGGTGGACACGTTCACCGTTTTCCCGCCCGCGATTTCGTGCACGAAAATGTCCTCGGCCGAGCCCAGGGTCGTACGCGAGTAGGCTATGTAACGGGAGTCCGGCGACCAGTCGCTGTGCAGAATGCGACCTTCGGTGACGATGGCCGTCTGCTGCTCGCCGGCGGGGTTCATGGTCCAAAGGTGTCCGATGTCGCGCTTGTAGAGGATGCTCATGCCGTCGGGTGATGGCTGCGGCGCTCGCTCTGTTTCCACGTGATCGGTAAGGCGCGTGACTTCGCGTTTGCGACTTTTTCCAAGTTGTGATTCATCGGGATCGGTGCTCATGACCGCGAAGATGTCGTCGCCTTCAAATCGGTCGCTCACGAAAAGCAGAACTTCCTCGCTCATCCAGGCGAGGTCTTTTTCCCGCGCGTCAGTTTCGGTGATGCGAATGGCGTCTTCCATCTCGCCCTCGTCATCGATGAGCGCGCAATAGATTTCGCCCTGCACCACGAAGGCCACCTGCTCTTCGCCCGGGGAGAAGGCGTACTCGGTGACGCCGCGGCTCAGGCGTTCGCGGGTGAGCGCGTTGGCCTTGAGGTCGCCGGGTGTATCGATGGCGATCTTGTTCGGCTCTCCGCCCGCAGTGGGCACACTATAAAGGAAGCCCTTCCACTCGAAGGCCGCCCAAGCGCCGTCGCGCGAGACGCTTAGATACTGAATACCGTCTTCATCGAGATGTGTGAATTGCACGGCTTTTCCGAAGGCGGCGGCTTGCTCATCTTCGAAGATGATGTCCTGGCGCCAGAGGTTGGGCGTGCCGTCGCGGCGTTCGCTCTGGAAGATGAGTGCTTCGCCGTCCGCGCTCCAGTGGGGGCTGTCGTCGTCGCCGGACCAGCTGACCACGTGGTAGCTGGGTCCGCCATCGAGTGCGCGAATCCAGACGTCGCGGCTGGCCCATCCGATGTAGTGCTTGCGCCACCAGTTGGTGAAACCGCGCTGGTAGGCGATCCATTTTCCGTCGGGGCTGATCTCGGCGCCAAAGGCGTCGTCGCCGATCACGCGGCGGGGGCGTCCGCCGTCTGCGCTGACCGCGAAGAGTTGCCCGCGGCGCGATCGACGGCTGCTGCTGAAGTAGAGTTCGCTGCCGTCGGGGGACCAGCAGTTTAGTTGGTCGTCACCGCTGTGCACGGTGAGGCGGCGCGGCACAAGGTCGGCCAGGTTCATGACGAAGATATCCCAGTTGCCATGGCGCCGGCTTTGGAAGGCGATGCGCGTACCGTCGGGTGACCAGTGGGCGTAGCCGTCGTGTGCGTCGTGGGCGGTGATGCGCTGCGCGCGCCCGCCGGTGCGGGCCACGGTCCAGACGTCGCCGCGCCAGTCGAAGGCCAGCGAGGAGCCGTCGGGGCTCAGCGATGGGTGCCGCGGGTAGACGGCCTCTTCGGCTAAGAGGGGGGTGGATAGGAACAGACCGGCGAATAGGAGGAGTGGGAGCCTCTTCATGGCGACCTCGAAGGTGAGCGGTGAATGCAGAGACTAGACCGCGGGTGCGCCGTGTTCAAGGGGGCAATGGCTAGGGGTGGCGGCCTGCTGTTGACTCAAAAAAGAGGGTGTTAAATCTGGATGCTTCGAGGGGAAGTTTAGATAGTCTGGAAATTGGATATATAGGGGGCTTGTAAATGGCTCAGGCAGTCTTGTATAGTCAATTTCAGTTAACTGAATGAAGTCCCGATTCAACGGAAGCCCATTGAGTTAAGAATAACAAGGCTTTGCTGTGAGCGAGATATCCAGTTGAGGTTCGTTGGTGGCAGACAATGTTTGGAACAAACTTCGTTACTTAGGTCAATTATATCTCGAGGAGGGTGGGGCGTGGATCTGAAGTTCAAGATTACTGGAAACGCATTTGAGGAGGGGATCCCCGTGCATGTTGCTATGCAGGCACTTGGAGATGTCCAGGGGATTGTTGACAAGACTTATCTGGTGGAAAACGGTAGAGAGCGACTGTCGGCGAATGATCGCAAGTCATACTACCTTCGAACGACCGGAGTTTCACACAATTGCATGTTCGCGGAATTGGAAATCGTATTGGATACTGCGCAGGCTGTTCTTCCATTCGTAACAACTGTCACCCCGGAACTCATTTGGCGCCACACAAAGGCAGCATTCGATTTCATGAAGCTTGTGTACTCAGCAACGCGGCAAGGCACAAAGCCCACCTATGACATTTCCGGCGAGAACATAAGTGTTCATATTGGGGACGACGTTCACAATTACCACGCAAACGTGATCAAGATCGGCAGCCTGTCCCTGCAGAGTTACCGCGACCTTGCTGCTCTTACGGGCGAAGAGGGGATTGATTCAATTCAACTGGCGGACTCGCTCGAGGGCCTTGAGAAGAAGACGGGAGTTGGGCTCGAGTGCGGAGACAAGGAGATCTTTGATCTGCCGTCTTCAGTATCTGACCAGCCAATTGACATTGTGTGTGAGCTCTTCGATTATAATAAGTTCGATAACCAAGGTAAGTCTGAAGTTTCAGAAGGGCAGCCGATTGCGCCTGGAAGGTATAGATTTGTTGTCCTTGGCAAGCAAGACATCCGGGAGTACATACAAGCTATGCTGAAGACACAGGTTGTTCTGCGGTGTCTAACTGAGCAGAGGGTGGATCCCGTCGGAGAGGATCGGGTTACTTGCTTGCAGGTCATCTCGGTGAGGAATATCGCCTAACAATAGAATGTAGCTGACAAAGCCGCTTGTTACGCGTCGCGCTGGCTTGGGCTCAAGCTACCAACTTTGCAGCGAAACAGACTTTACGCGGATTAGAGGCAAACTCATGGTCTTCGACTTCGACCTGGAGTTTTTGAAAGAAGTGGCCCACCTCGTCGATGCACACCTAGCAAGGCTCGATGGCAAATCCATGACCAGCGACGATCCTGACCAGTTTGGCGTGCTGGATCGCATCGAATATGTTTTGGGGTTTGGATTCGTGGCTAGTCAGCAGTACATCACCGCTATTTGTTCCATGAACCGAATATGCAAGAGTAAAGCGCTGGATTGCGGTCCCTCCCATCATTGTGGAAAGTCGACGGCAGCCATCGTCAACGCTGCGGCCAACTATTGGAAACACGCCTCTGAGTGGACGGGTGATGACAAGGAACAGAACACCCGCGCTACACTATCCAAACTTGGCGTGGACGTCGATGAACACTACGTTTTGACAGCTGTGCTCCACAAGCTGTTGCCCCAATTGCCGTTTCAATTCGATCAGATGCTACCCTCCCTGGTCAGTTGGCGGGATGAAGTTCGTCAATTAAACACGAAGTCCGAGTAAGAACACATCTAACCTGAAGTTCACCTCCCCTGTTCGGCGAGGGCCACGCCCGCAGGTTAAGGCAGCCTTTTCAAACGGCGTAGAAGGAGTGATTGATGCCCGGCGGTAAATTCGACTCATCTAAAACGCGCTTAGCCCCATTCTTCGACTACCTGTTAGGACAAGATCTAACATCTGAGTCTTGGCTGCCAAAACTGTTGGCTGAAGTGCACCACGGATCTGGTGCTACACCCCCCGCCCGACTCGGCCCACTTCAAGAACATGGTTGGGGTAAAAATGAGCGTGCGCTGCCACCACCAGCGGATCTCCTAGCTTGGCTGATTCGAAACCTGAAATGTCCATCTTCCATGAAAGAGGATGATCTCTTACCCGAGCGCAAAGATCTCGTACGAGGTGATCCGAGTCGTATTCAAGCGGGTCTCAGTTTGCTATCAAGTTCAAGAGGCGGCCGCGCGTGGCACATCTTGGAAGGTTCAAGTTATCCCGATGCATTCTTGGCCACATCTGACTCTGTAGTGGTGATCGAAGGAAAACGAACCGAAGCAGGGCCAACAACTTCTACAACTTGGATGCCCGTTCGACATCAGATGCTTCGTCACTTGGATGGGGCTTATGAGCTTGCAGGTCATCGATCACTTTGGGGTTTCTTCATGGTTGAAGGTTCCCCAGATGGTTCAGTCCCGCAAAAATGGGTAGATGCTTGCATCCAGACGCTTGATCACGATGTGCTGGAACAGAGCCTACCACATCGCTCTCAAGAGGAGCGCGGGTTGATTTCAAAAGCGTTTCTCGGTGTAATAACATGGCAGCAAGCCTGTGTCAGCCTTGGTGTTCCTTTGAGCGCCCTGCCAAACGAGGTTGATGGCTAACATCGGCATGCAATAGAGACATATCTTGAAAAGAGCTGAACACTCACCTCTCTAACCCTCGCATGATTATCTGTGACAGATAGGGAAACCGGCGTAAGCTGGTGAGATGAATTCACCGCCAAGCCCAACGCTCGAAACAAATCAGGAACAGCAGAGGCCCAATGAACCACCAAGCCATCGAACGCGCCGAACTGCACAAGACCATCTGGCGCATCGCCAACGACCTGCGTGGAAGCGTGGACGGATGGGACTTCAAGACCTACGTGCTTGGCATGTTGTTCTACCGTTTCATCTCGGAAAACCTCTGCGCCTACCTGAATGAACAGGAACGCAAGGCGGGGCAGGCCGATTTCGACTACGCAGGCATCAGCGACACCGATGCAGAGTTCGGTCGCGAAGAGACTGTGAAGGAAAAGGGCTTCTATATCTTGCCCTCACAACTTTTCGCCAACGTGTGCAAGCAGGCGCGCGGCGATGAAAACCTGAACGAGACACTCTCCCAAATATTTAAGGACATCGAAGGTTCAGCCCTGGGCACCGACAGCGAGGACGACCTCAAGGGGCTGTTCGACGACCTCGATGTCAACTCCAGCAAGCTCGGTAACACGGTGGCCAAACGTAACGAGAAGCTGGTCAAGCTGCTCGATGCCATCGGCGACCTGCCGCTTACCAACGGCGCGGGCGGTTTCGCCGGCAACAACAACGACCTGTTCGGCGACGCCTACGAGTACCTTATGACCATGTACGCCTCCAGCGCCGGCAAATCCGGGGGCGAGTTCTTCACGCCACAAGAAGTCAGCGAGCTTCTGGCGCGTATCGCCGTGCACGGCAAAGATGAGTTGAACAAGGTCTACGATCCGGCCTGCGGCTCGGGTTCGCTGCTCCTCAAGTTCTCCAAGGTGCTGGGGCCTGGCAAGGTGCGCCAGGGCTTCTTCGGCCAGGAGATCAATCTGACCACCTACAACCTGTGCCGCATCAACATGTTTCTGCACGACATCAACTTCGAAAAATTCGACATCGCCCACGGCGACACGCTGACCGATCCGGCCCATTGGGACGACGAGCCCTTCGAAGCCATCGTCTCCAATCCGCCCTACTCCATAAAATGGGAGGGCAAGGACAATCCGCTTCTGATCAACGATCCGCGTTTCGCCCCGGCGGGCGTGCTGGCGCCCAAGAGCAAGGCCGACCTGGCCTTCACCATGCACATGCTGCACTGGCTGGCCGTGGACGGCACGGCCGCCATCGTCGAGTTCCCCGGCGTACTTTACCGCGGAGGCACCGAGCGGAAGATCCGCAAGTACTTGGTCGATAACAACTATATCGACACGGTCATCCAGCTGCCGCCCGACCTCTTCTTCGGCACCACCATCGCCACTTGCATCATTGTGTTGAGGAAATCCAAGCGCGACAACAAGACCTTGTTCATCGACGCGAGTACCGAATTCCAGCGCAGCGGCAACAAGAACCTGCTCACCGAGGCGAACCGGCAGAAGATCCTGGGCGCGTTCATCTCTCGCAACGAGATAGAGTATTTCGCAACACTGGTGGACAACGACGCCATAGCCGAGAACGAGTACAACATCGCCGTCTCCAGCTACGTGGAACAGGAGGACACCCGCGAGGTGATCGACATCGTCAAACTCAACAAGGAGATCGCGGGCATCGTCGGCCGCCAGGCCGAACTCCGAACGCAGATCGACGCCATCGTCGCCGACTTGGAAAGGGAAGGCGAATGAGCGAGCGGCCCCCTTCTCTCGAACCGGTACCTGAGGGCTACGGCGACTGGCTGACCGGGCTGAAGATTCGGATACATGAAGCGCAACAGCGGGCTTCCCTGTCGGTCAATCGCGAGCTGGTTCTCCTGTATTGGCAGATCGGGCGGGATATCCTGAACAGGCAAGCGGAGCAGGGCTGGGGCGCGAAGGTGATCGAACGGCTGGCGCAGGACCTGCGCAAATCCTTTCCGGCCATGAAGGGTTTTTCCCGCTCCAACCTCTTGTATATGCGTGCGTTCGCTGATGCCTGGCCAGATGAGCAAATTGTCCAACAGGCTGTTGGACAATTGCCCTGGGGGCACAATCTAGTCTTGCTTTCCAAACTTAAGCAGCGTGATGAGCGGCTCGCATATGCACGAAAGACCATCGATAACGGATGGTCCCGCAATGTGCTTGTGCACCAGATCGAGAGTCGCCTGTTGGATCGGCAGGGCGCGGCCGTCACCAACTTCGAACAGCATCTACCCGCACCCCAGTCCGAACTAGCGATCGAGACGCTGAAGGATCCCTACCGTTTCGACTTCCTCGGTCTGGGCGAAGAGGCCCAGGAGCGTGAGATAGAGAACGCGCTGGTTGGGCATGTCACCGACTTCCTGCTGGAGCTAGGCGCGGGATTCGCTTATGTCGGTCGGCAGGTACATCTGGAAGTCGGTGGCGAGGATTTCTTCCTCGACCTGCTCTTCTACCATCTCAAACTAGGTTGCTATGTGGTGATCGAACTCAAGGCGGGCGACTTCAAGCCTGAGCACTTGGGGCAGCTGGGCTTCTACCTGACCGCTGTGGATCGCCAGGTGAAGAAGGAGCAGGATCAGCCAAGCATCGGCCTGCTGCTCTGCAAGAGCCAGAACAAGGTAGTGGCCGAGTACGCTCTGCACGGCTTGAAGCAACCCATCGGTGTCTCCAGCTATGAGTTGACCCGCGCTCTGCCTGCCGAGTTGCAGAGCAGTCTTCCTAGCATCGAGCAAATCGAACAAGAACTGCAGGGAGAAGAAGGATGAGCCGAATTGAACGGCTGATTGCGGAGTTGTGTCCGGATGGGGTGGAGTTTAGGGGGTTGGGGGAAGTGATTTCAGCGCTTAGGACTGGATTGAACCCACGTCAGAATTTCAAGCTAAATCCTACTGGTGCAGAAAACCAATACGTGACTGTTCGAGAACTTGGCAGTTTTGATATACGCATCACCAATAAGACGGACCTTGTAGATGATGCTGGACTTTCTTTGATCCAGAATCGCTCAAAACTACGGGCTGGTGATGTGTTATTCTCTGGGACTGGGACAATAGGGCGCACAGCTCTGGTTTCATCCGAGCCAATCAACTGGAACATTAAGGAGGGTATTTATGCGATCACACCTATTTCAAATTCTATAAATGCACGGTTCCTAATCCACCTATTCCACTCCTCGAGTATCCGTCGTCAGATTTTCGCACAAGCCGATGGATCGACTGTAGTAAGTGTTGGAATGGCAGCTTTTCGAAAAATCCTTATTCCTCTCCCTCCCCTTGCGGCCCAGCACGAGATCGTGAAGATCCTGGACCACTTCACGGAGCTGGAGGCGGAGCTGGAGGCGGAGCTGGAGGCG
>RRYU01002770.1_pt1 | contig 33093 bp, 34 predicted proteins | sample 2162651 | NCBI WGS metagenome assembly RRYU01 (sample SAMN10267283, study PRJNA491782) | microbial mat metagenome | isolation source: biomat in the production well | place: Japan: Minami-Kanto gas field, natural gas well KTG3 | collected 2017-06 | reverse complement strand
TGTGTAAAAGATACGACATCAACAATTCACACCGTGATCTGCATGGGGCTCTGTTGGACTCGGAGATCCTGGCGGATGTCTATCTGTGCATGACCGGGGGCCAGATAAGCCTTTCCCTGGACGGCGGGGCGATGGAAGGGCAGGCAGACGGCACTGACGCCGCGGGTATCAGACGCCTGGCGGCGGATCGTCCCCGGCTGGCAGTTTACCGGGCATCGGAGGATGAGATGGCGGCTCACGCGGCAAGACTGGCCGGTATCGATAAAAAAAGTGCGGGAAACTGTTTATGGCTGCGGCCCATCAGGACATCAGGGTGATGCCGACGGCTACGCCCATGGGGCAGACTGAAAAGACTGTCTGCTTCTCCGGGATTGGTGATGAGCACGGCAGGTAACAGGAAACGCAAATCATGGCACAAAAGATTTCATTCGTCTTGGCGATCCTGTGTTATATCGCCTCAACTACCAGTGTTGCAGCCACCTTCTACTATTACGGTCAGCTCGGCGGTAAAAGCCCGATTGTCGCCAGCATGGGCGCTACAGCGGTTTTTTTTCTCGGTGCGGGCATTGTTCTGCACGTTATCGGCCGCAGCAATCTGCCCGATCTACGTATCCGGCGGTGAAGGTGTCGAACCGGGGGTGCCATAGGGTGTGGATATCAGGTTGTGGCAGGGCGCTGCGGAATCGAGCTGCCTGCGCAGGCGTTTCCGGTAGGGTGTGACTCAAGGCAGGATCAGGTCATGTTCCGTTTGCGGTGATGTGGTTCATGGCCAGAGACCAGGGATTCCAGGCGTTTCATGTCCAGTAGCTGCACATGTTTGCGTTCTACGGCCAGCAGTCCTTCGTCCTGAAAGCGGGTAAACAGACGACTCACCGTTTCTACAGCCAGCCCCAGGTAGTTGCCGATTTCATGGCGCGACATGCTGAGATAGAAATCCGTGGCCGAGAGGCCGCGGCTTTTCAAGCGGGTGGACAGACTCAGCAGGAAAGTTGCCAGCCTTTCTTCGGCGTTCTTCTTGCCCAGCAGCATCAGCATCTCGGTATCCTGCCCGATCTCTTTACTTAACAACCGATACATCTGGTGCTGCAGGGAAGGGATGCTGCCACTCAACTCTTCCAGCCGGCCGAAAGGGATTTCGCAGATGGCGGAGGTCTCCAGTACCTTGCCTGAGCAGTTATGGGATTCCCGCTCAATGGCGTCGAGACCGATGACTTCGCCTGGCAGGTGAAAACCCAGTACCTGTTCGCCGCCGTCCTCTCTGGGGGTATAGGTCTTTACCGAGCCCGTCTTCACTACATACAGGGATCTGAAGTTGTCGCCACTGCGGAACAAATGATCGCCCCTGTGCAGGGGACGGCTGCGTTTGACGATATCGTCCAGGCGTTCCACATCTTCCGGCGTGAGACCCATAGGCAGGCAGAGTGTGCCCAGGCTGCAGTTTTTACAGGCAACCTTGATATTTTCGAAGGAAATCACATTACGTTCAGCCACCTATGGAACCCCTATTGTTAGACAATCATATTGTGCAGTGTTGGTTGATTTGGATCAAGAATTAGTCTGATTAAACGGCGATTATTTTCGTATGCTTCAATAGATCTGCGAGATTCCATAATCAGAAGCCCCTGCAATCGGTAAATCTGACTGCGGACCTCCAGCATGGGCCATGGCGTTCCGAGCGGCTGGAAATATTCGCCGGAATACTCCGTAAACCTGTGGTTCAGCCTTCTGCCTGGCACAATGAGGGTGCGGCATATCTGTTTATCTAGGGGCTGTCCTGGCGCTCGACTCGAAAGGCCTCTGCCATGCGCATGTGGATTGAAGCATAACTGTATATTGCATGATTCCACGAAGTAATTCAGTGCAGTCCCATGGCATAAGGCCACTTGTGCACCGGCACTCTGCCTCCCGGTTTTCGTGCAAAAGACCTCAGCCGCATTGCTGCCGATGCAGGAGATCTGTTACCTTTATGACCCGTCCAGGGCACTTCTCCGGCTTACAATTTCAATGACCAGATTCATCTTCATCACAGGCGGCGTTGTATCGTCCCTGGGGAAAGGCATTGCGTCCGCTTCCCTGGGTTCAATTCTTGAGGCGCGCGGCCTCAAGGTAACCATGCTCAAACTGGATCCCTATATCAACGTGGATCCCGGCACCATGAGTCCGTTTCAGCACGGCGAGGTCTTCGTCACCGAGGACGGGGCGGAAACCGATCTCGATCTCGGCCACTACGAGCGTTTCGTGCATACCACCATGGGGCGCAACAATAACTTCACCACCGGCCAGATCTACGAAAGCGTGATCCGCAAGGAACGGCGCGGAGATTATCTGGGGCGTACCGTACAAGTGATCCCCCACATCACCGATGAGATCAAAGACAGTATCCGCCTGGGTGCAGCAGGGGCTGATATTGCCATGGTCGAGATTGGCGGCACAGTGGGCGACATAGAGTCCCTGCCGTTTCTGGAGGCCATCCGCCAGATGGGCGTGGAACTGGGCCATCAGCACGCCCTGTTCATGCACCTGACATTGGTGCCATTCATCAAGACGGCGGGTGAGATCAAGACCAAGCCGACCCAACACTCGGTGAAAGAACTGCGCTCCATAGGCATACAGCCCGATGTCCTGTTGTGCCGCGCTGAGCAGCAACTGCCGAACGACGAGAGGCGCAAGATAGCCCTGTTCACCAATGTACCGGAAAAGGCGGTCATATCTGCGGTGGACGCAGACTATATCTACCGCATTCCACAGTTGCTGTATGAGCAGGAACTGGATGAGATCGTAGTCCAGCAGTTTGGTCTGGATGTACCGCCTGCGAATCTGGACTCATGGCACCGGGTCATCGACGGACTGGAAAATCCTATTGGTGAAGTCACAGTGGCCATGGTCGGTAAGTACATGGACCTGACCGAGGCCTACAAGTCCCTCAGCGAGGCCCTGTCCCATGCCGGCATTCACACACGCACCAAGGTGAACGTGCGCTATGTGGACTCCGAGCAGATCAGGCAGCAGGGCCCCGGCATGTTGGAGCAAGTGGACGCCATACTGGTGCCCGGCGGGTTTGGTGAGCGCGGGGTGGAAGGCAAGATCGAAGCGGTGCGTTTCGCGCGTGAGAATAAGGTGCCCTACCTGGGCATCTGTCTGGGCATGCAGGTGGCGGTGATAGAATACGCCCGTCATGTGGCCGGTCTGGAGGACGCCCACAGCACAGAGTTCAACCCGAATACACAAAACCCGGTCATTGCCCTGATTACCGAATGGGTGGATGAGACCGGCACCCTGGAGACCCGTGACCATAGCTCTGACCTGGGTGGCTCCATGCGTTTGGGCGCCCAGGAATGTCTGCTGGAACCAGGCAGTATGGCGCGGAGTATGTATGGCAAGCCGGAGGTCAAGGAGCGTCATCGTCACCGCTACGAGTTTAATAACCGTTACCTGGACGCTTTGCGCCGTGGCGGCCTGAGCATTGCCGGCTGGTCTACCAGGAATCATCTGGTGGAGATCGTAGAGATCCCCGGTCATCCCTGGTTCGTAGGTTGTCAATTCCATCCGGAATTCACCTCAACGCCCCGCGAGGGCCATCCCCTGTTCTCCGGTTTCATCAGGGCCGCAGTAAGCTATCACGATGAAAGGGTGGAATCGGCATGAGGCTGGGGGATTGGGAAGTCGGCCCGGATCGGCCGTTGTTTCTCATTGCCGGGCCCTGTGTCATCGAAAGCGAACAACTGGTCCTGGATACAGCCGTCCGTCTCCATGAAATCACTCTGGATTTGGGACTGCCTTTCATATTCAAGGCATCCTTCGACAAGGCCAACCGCTCGTCCCTGAACGGTTTTCGCGGCCCCGGCCTGGAACAGGGGCTGCGCATTCTGTCCCGGGTGCGCGAGCAGGTCGGCGTGCCCGTGCTGACCGATGTGCACGAGGACACTCCGCTGGATGAGGTGGCGGCAGTGGTGGACGTGTTGCAGACCCCGGCATTTCTGTGCCGGCAGACCAATTTCATCCGCGCCGTGGCTGCCCAGGGCAAGCCGGTCAACTTGAAGAAGGGCCAGTTTCTGGCGCCCTGGGATATGCAGCATGTAGTGAACAAGGCGCGGGACACCGGTAACGAGCAGTTGATGGTGTGCGAGCGGGGCGTGAGTTTCGGCTACAACAACCTGGTGTCCGATATGCGTTCCCTGGCCGTGATGCGTGAGACCGGCGCTCCGGTGGTGTTCGACGCCACCCATTCGGTGCAATTGCCGGGCGGTCAGGGCGGCAGTTCAGGCGGTCAACGGGAGTTCGTCCCGGTGCTGGCCAGGGCGGCGGTGGCCGCCGGCATCTCCGGCCTGTTCATGGAGACCCATCCGGACCCGGTCAATGCCCTGAGTGACGGCCCCAACTCCTGGCCTTTGGAACATATGCGGGAATTGCTGGAGACCCTGCTGGAACTGGATCGCGTGGTGAAGACCCGGGGTTTTACAGAGACCTCGCCGGAACTTTAGATCGTCAGACCAGAGCACGGTTTGCCCTGTTCTTGACTACTCAAATTCAATATTTATCCAAGGAATCAACATGTCAGAAATTGTCGATATCCGGGCGCGGGAGATACTGGATTCCCGTGGTAACCCCACCATAGAAACCGATGTCATCACCGCCGAGGGCGCCATCGGCCGCGCGGCTGTTCCTTCAGGCGCATCCACCGGCAGCCGTGAAGCGCTGGAGCTGCGTGACGGCGACAAGTCCCGTTATTGCGGCAAGGGCGTGCTCAAGGCGGTGGAGCACATCAACGGCGAGTTGCGCGAGGCGGTGCTTGACATGGAGGTGACGGACCAGGAGGCTGTCGACCGCCACATGCTGGAGCTGGACGGCACCGCGAACAAGTCGCGTCTGGGGGCCAACGCCCTGCTCGGCATCTCCCTGGCCAACGCCCATGCGGCGGCCCAGGAAAAGGCCCTGCCCTTGTACCGCTCCCTGGGCAATGGACAGTACCGACTGCCCGTGCCCATGATGAACATCATCAACGGCGGCTCCCACGCCGACAACAGTGTAGACCTGCAGGAGTTCATGATCCTGCCGGTGGGGGCTGGGTCCATCCGCGAGGCGGTGCGATACGGGGCCGAGGTCTTTCATGCCCTGAAAAGCGTACTGGGTTCCAAGGGCCTGGGTACCGCCGTGGGAGACGAGGGTGGTTTCGCCCCGGACCTGGGTTCCAACGTGGAGGCCATTGAAGTCATTCTCCAGGCCATCGACAATGCCGGCTTCAAGGTCGGCGAGGACATCTATCTGGGCCTGGACGTGGCCAGCTCCGAGTTCTACAAGGATGGCAAATACGTACTGGAGTCAGAAGGGCGCAGCCTGGATGCCGGCGAGTTCGCCGACCTTCTGGCAGCTTGGGTGGATCAGTACCCCATCATCAGCATCGAAGACGGCATGGACGAGAGTGACTGGGACGGCTGGAAGGTCCTGAGCGAAAAGCTCGGCGACCGTATCCAGCTGGTGGGCGATGACCTGTTCGTCACCAATACCAGCATTCTCAAACGCGGTATAGAACAGAAGATCGCCAATTCCATCCTCATCAAGGTCAACCAGATCGGCACCCTGACCGAGACCATGGAGGCCATCGACATGGCCCACGCTGCGGGCTACACGGCCGTGGTATCGCATCGCTCCGGTGAAACCGAGGACACTACCATCGCCGACCTGGTGGTGGCGGCCAATACCGGCCAGATCAAGACCGGTTCCCTGTCCCGCTCCGACCGGGTTGCCAAATACAACCAGCTTATGCGTATCGAGGACCAGTTGGGCGAGGACGCGGTCTACACCGGCCGTGCAGCCTTTCCCTTCCTGACTTGAACCGGGACATGCAGACTGCCATGCTTCCCGCATCCGGTGTGCAGCGAACCTTGCGTACCGGGAACAGGGCGGTAGCGGGCCATCCACGGCCGGGACCATGCGTATACTGATCGGCATACTGTTCATGTTGTTTTTCTGGCTGCAATACCGACTCTGGGTGGGCGAGGGCAGCCTGGCCGAGGTGTACAATCTGCGCCGGGAAATCAGTCAGCAGCAGTTGGAGCTGGAACGCATGAAACAACGCAACCGGGTGCTGGAAGCCGAAGTGCGCGATCTCAAGACCGGACTGGAAGCCCTGGAGGAGCGGGCGCGCACCGAACTGGGCATGATCCGCGAGGACGAGATTTATTATCAGGTGGTAGAGCCCGAATGAACCCGAACACCCGGCAATGCCCCGCCGCCGGTTGCCTTGACCCCGGACGGCTTTCCTCCTCATGACTGACGGCCCGGTATATTGGGCGGTGCTGCCCGCGGCTGGTGTCGGTCGGCGCATGGGAGGGCCAGTGCCCAAGCAATACCTGCAGCTGGGCGGACGCAGCGTTATTGAACTTACCCTGTCGCGTTTGCTCAATCACCCCCGTATTCAGGCCGTGGCCGTGGCGCTTGGGCGGGATGATGCATGGTGGCCGGATACTGAATTCGCAGATCACCCCCGGGTCATACGCGCAGAGGGTGGGGTGGAGCGCTGTCACTCGGTGCTCAGTGGCCTGGGTGCCCTGGACGGTCGGGCCGGTGAGCAGGACTGGGTACTGGTGCATGACGCCGCCCGTCCCTGTGTGCGCCGCCTGGATATCGACCGGATGATGGATGAATTGGCCGAGCATCCCGTGGGTGGTCTGCTGGGCGTGCCCGTGCGCGACACCATGAAGCGCACGGACAACCATCTGGCCGTGCGCAAGACCATAAGCAGGGATGGTCTGTGGCATGCATTTACCCCGCAGATGTTTCGTTTTACCAGGCTGCGCGATGCGTTGCAGGCGGCACTGGATCAGGGCAGCCTGGTCACCGATGAGGCCGGCGCCATGGAACTGGCCGGTATGGCCCCGGTCATGGTCGAGGGCCATGACGACAACATCAAGGTGACCCGTCCCGCAGATCTCGCCTTGGCGGAATTTTACCTGCAACGCCAAGAGGATGACCCCAATCCATGTTGATCGGCCATGGTTATGACGCACACAGATTCTACAGCCCGGAAACGGCAGGAAACCGGACATTGGTGCTGGGCGGCGTGCGCATCGAGCATGCGGTGGGCCTGATTGCCCATTCCGACGGAGATGTGCTGGTCCATGCCCTGTGCGACGCCCTGCTGGGCGCCGCCGGTCTGGGTGATATCGGCGCCCATTTCCCGGACAATGATGCGCAATACGCGGGCATAGACAGTCGGGTTCTACTGCGGCGGGTGGTGCAGGAACTGCACCGGGAAGGGCTGCGGCCGCACAATGCGGATATGAGCCTGGTCGCCCAGCAGCCCAGGCTGGCCCCGCACATCGCCATGATGCGTAAGTGCCTGGCGGCGGATCTGAATCTGGATATCCGCCGGGTCAATGTCAAGGCCACCACCACGGAGCGCATGGGGTTTACCGGCAGGGCCGAGGGAATTGCCGCCCATGCCGTGGTATTGCTGGAAGAATGAAGTCCGAGACTGCCTGGCTGCCGGTCCATGAGCTGCCCCATGCCCTGGGAGGACCGCCCCTTTGTGGCCTGTTACGCCAGACCGCGCAGGATTTCCAGGTGGAGGAGGTGCTGGGTTTCGAGCCGGACGGCGAGGGTGAACACGCCATGCTGCAGATCCGCAAGACCGGGCTCAATACCGAGGAGGTCACGCGGCGCATCGCCCGCCATGCCGGGGTGCGGACCGGGGATGTCGGCTATTGCGGGCTCAAGGACCGGCATGCGGTCACCAGTCAGTGGCTCAGCGTGGGTCTGGCGGGACGCCAGGAGCCGGACTGGACGTCTTTGAACGGCTCCGGTCTGGAGGTCTTGTCGGTGTCCCGCCAACGCCGCAAACTCAAACGCGGCACGGGCCGTGGCAACCGCTTCACTATCCTTATCAGGGAAATCGACGGTGACCGGGATGCTGCCCTGCAGCGGCTGGAGGCCATGGATGCTCTCGGTGTGCCCAACTATTTCGGCGAGCAACGCTTCGGCCGTGAATATGGCAACCTGGAGCAGGCCGAGCGGCTGTTTCGTGGCGAAATAAAGCGCCTGCGGCCGCATCTGCGCGGGCTCTATCTGTCAGCCGCCCGTTCCCAGTTGTTCAATGAAATCCTGGCCCTCCGTGTGCGGGATGGGTCTTGGAATCAGATCCTGCCCGGTGACGTCATGCAGCTGGCGGGCAGCCGTTCCTGGTTCAGCGTGGCCGAGCCGGATGCAGACAGCCTGCGCCGTGTCCGCGCGTTCGACATCCATCCCACGGGCCCGCTTTGGGGCAGGGGTGATCTGCCCAGCGCGGATCGGGTAGCGGCACTCGAACTGGAACACGCCGGCCGATTCGACACCTGGTGCCGGGGCCTGGAAAGCTTTGGTCTGAAACAGGAGCGCCGCGCCCTGCGCCTGCCGGTGCACGAGTTCAAATGGTCTTGGGAGGACCACTCCCTGCGATTGAGTTTCCGCTTGCCCGCCGGCGCCTTCGCCACCACGGTGATCCGTGAGTTGACCGGGTGCCCGCGCTGATCCGATACGCCATCGAATCCCGGAACCCGTCCATGCAAATGAAGCTGAATTTCTGCAGCCATTGCGGGGAAGCGGTCGAGACCGGTATCCCGGAATGGGATGAGCTGGCATTCCCCGTGGTGCGAGAGACCCTGCGACTGTACTTTCAGGACCGGGTCGCGGGCGGATATCCGCTGCGCAGCGGGGATATCCTGCGCGAGCCCCGGCAGTGGCGGCGCTATGCCATCACACTGCTGGAAGATGATTGAGAAGACCGGAACAAGGCACGTGGCGGGCGTGCAATCACAGATCACTCGTATGGACGGGTCATGCGCATAATCAGCATCAACCTCAACGGCATTCGCTCAGCAGCCCGCAAGGGCCTGTATTTCTGGTTGCGCCGGCAGCGGGCGGACGTGGTCTGTATGCAGGAGCTCAAGGCGCAACTGCACCAGCTGGAAGACCGTCAGTTCTGGCCGCCCTCCTTTCACTGTTATTACCATCCGGCGCAGAGGCCGGGCTACAGCGGGGTCGCCGTTTATACCCGGCGCGAGCCGGATAGCGTACGTGAAGGTATCGGCTGGTCCGATCTGGACGCGGAGGGCCGCTACATCGAGGCCCGTTTCGGCCGGCTCAGTGTTATTTCCCTGTACCTGCCCTCGGGCTCTTCCAGCGAGGCGCGGCAGCAGGTGAAATTCGACGTCATGGCTCGTTTCATGCCCTACCTGCAATCCCTGCGCGGTGACGGTCGCGAGTACATCATCTGTGGAGACTGGAACATCGCCCATAAGGCCATCGATCTCAAGAACTGGCGTTCCAATCAGAAGAATTCCGGTTTTCTGCCGGAGGAAAGGGCGTGGATGGATCAGCTGTTCGGCCCTGCCGGTTATGTGGATGCCTTCCGCGTGGTGAACCAGTTACCCGATCAATACACATGGTGGTCCAACCGTGGCCGGGCATGGGAGAAAAACGTGGGCTGGCGCATCGATTATCAGGTGGTCAGCCCGGGGCTGGCGCCCCTGGTTCGTAATGCGGCCATTTACACGCGCCGGCGTTTCTCCGATCATGCACCGCTTACCATAGACTATGCGCCGGCGCTGGAAGACTATGCCCCGTCCGACCGGCAAGCAGACCATTCATGAACAATCTCTGGAACGATGAACTGGCGGCCTGCCAGAAAACGGAACTGGATCTGCGGGTCTATAGTTCACGCCTGCTCGGTAGTGATCCGAGCCTGGTGCTGCATGGCGGCGGCAACACCTCGGTGAAGATCCGCGAGCCCAACCTGCTCGGTGAACTGGAGGACATCCTCTACGTAAAAGGTTCCGGATGGGACCTGGCAAACATCGAACGGGCCGGATTCACTCCCATCCGCATGGCCCACCTGCTCAAGCTGACGCGGCTGGAGAGCCTGTCCGACCTGCAGATGGTCAACGAATTGAAGACCCAGCAGACCCTGGCCAGCGCTCCTACCGGCTCGGTAGAGGCCATCCTGCATGCGGCGCTGCCCCACAAGTATGTGGACCACACCCATGCGGATGCGGTGGTAACCATCACCAATACGCCGGACGGAGAGACCCGCATCCGCGAGATCTATGGTGGCAGCGTGGTCGTGATCCCCTATGTGATGCCGGGTTTCGACCTGGCCCGTCTGGTGGCACAGCGTTTCTCCGCCGAGGCGGGGGAGTCCACCATCGGCATGGTGCTGATGAACCACGGCATTTTCTCCTTCGGCGCGGATGCCCGCGAGTCATATACACGCATGATCGATCTGGTGGACAGGGCGGAGAACTATCTCAGGTCACATGCGGCTTGGGACCTGGGCGTGCCCGACCAGGCGGGGGATGCAGTGGTGCGGCGTGTGGAGTTGGCCGGTCTGCGGCGCCGGATCTGCAATGCCGCAGACCGGCCCATGCTGTTGCGCCGCCACGCAGAAGCCGCTGACCTGGCCTTTGCGCGCCACCCGGACCTGGCGCGCATCAGCCAGCAGGGTCCCGCCACGCCTGATCATGTCATCCGCACCAAACGCCTGCCTCTGCTGGGGCGGGATGTGAAGGCCTATGTCGAGGCCTATCGGACTTATTTCGCCGAACACGAGCCCAACGCCCGCACCCCGGTGACAATGCTGGACCCGTCGCCCCGGATTATTCTGGATGTGCAATTCGGCATGCTCAGCGCGGGTAAAAACGCCGCCGAGACCGCTATCAACGCCGATATCTACCGCCATACCATGCGCATCATCCAACGGGCAGAACGCCTGGGTGGCTGGCGGGCCCTGCCGGCCAAGGATATCTTCGACATGGAGTATTGGGAACTGGAGCAGGCCAAGCTGCGCAAGGGTGGGAAGGCGCCGGTGTTCCAGGGGGAGGTGGCCTTGGTGACGGGGGCCGCTTCAGGGATCGGCCGGGCCTGTGTGCATGCCCTGCTGGCTCGGGGTGCGGCAGTGCTTGGACTGGACCTGAATCCGGATGTCGAGTCCATGCTCAGTACCCAGGAATACCTGGGCATCACCTGCGATCTGACCGACGGCGAGGCCCTGAGCAGGGCTCTGGATACGGGTGTGGAACGATTCGGAGGCCTGGACATGCTGGTGCTCAATGCTGGCATGTTTCCTGCTAGTGAACGCATAGAATCTCTGGCGGACGACTTGTGGCGCAGGGTCATGGCGGTCAACCTGGATGCGAATCTGGTCCTGTTGCGGGAATGTCACCCCCTGCTGAAGCTGGCCCCTAAAGGCGGCAGGGTGGCGGTGATAGGCTCCAAGAACGTGCCGGCCCCCGGTCCGGGAGCGGCGGCCTATTCAGCCTCCAAGGCCGCGCTCAACCAGCTGGCCCGCATCGCCGCACTGGAATGGGGCAGTGACGGCATTCGTATCAACAGCCTGCACCCGGATGCCGTGTTCGATACCGGGATCTGGACCCGGGAGGTCTTGGAGTCCAGGGCGAATCACTACGGCATGACGGTGCAGGAGTACAAGACGAAGAACCTGCTCAAGACGGAAATCAGCTCCCGTGACGTGGCGGAACTGGCGGCGGAATTATGCGGTCCCCTGTTCGCCAAGACCACCGGCGCACAAGTGTCTGTGGACGGTGGTAACGATCGGGTCATCTAGTCTGGTTATCGTGCACCCAATTGGTGCTATTGTATCCATGAGGTGCACTGTTCTGGCGCGTATTTCCTGCCGCAAGCCGGGAATAAGCCCTGTTTCTGCACGCGGATCCGCCCGTTGGCATGCGGCAATAGACGCCGAAAGCCTGCGGCATAGGATTTGCTATGTTTTAGTCATATTTTTCATTGGGAGAGACGGGGTGGCCTGTAAGATCGACAGTCTGGTGACAGAAGCAGCGGCAAGTCTGGACGAACAATGCACGGTTCAGGAGGCGGCGGAACTCATGGCCAGGGAAAACCGGGGCTCCCTGGTGGTGACGAACGGGGGCAGGGTCTCCGGGCTGTTTACCGAACGGGATCTACTGCGCCGGGTGGTTGGCGAGGCCCGGAACCCGGAGACCTTGCGCTTGAGCGAGGTGTGTACCCGTAATCTGGTCTCCATCGACCATGACAGCACCTGCGAGGAGGCCATTCGGCTGATGCGCTCCAACCGGTGCCGGCGTCTGGTGGTCAACCGCGGCGATCATTATTACGGCATGCTGAACCTGAGTGATGTGGCCAGTGCCATGGCGGAACGGGGCGGTAAAAAGGATTTGCTGGTAAACGTGTTTGGCTTCGTCACATTGGCAGTGGTCATCGGTGTGATCGTGCTGCTCTTTCTTCAATTGCCGGCCATGCTGCAACTGATGGACAGGGTCAGTTCTCACTGAATGTATGGCGCGGAAGCGGACCTGTGGCTTCAGGTCTGCGGATTTCCCCTGTCAGGCCGTTCTGTTGCAGGACGGCAAGTATCTTCTTAGCGGATCCGGCCAGTCGGTTGAGATCGCCGAAATTCGGTGTTTCTCCCAATGCCAGCCGATGTTCCCATGTCTGCAATTGCGATTCCATGTATTCCAATAATTTCATGGAGCAACCACCGCAGGTCCCCTGGCACAGCCGCGCCTCGGGCAGATCGAAAGGCAGGCTGCCCCGGATCTGCCCGATCAGTCGGTGCATGGCGGTGCGGGTGTCCGGTTTCAGTCGAATAGCCCTTGAAGTTGTCTCTTACCCGGTGTATTGCTGAACTTCCGTCCCCCCGCATGTGCTGTGAGTCCCAGGCCGTGATCGACATAGGCATGCTCATGGGGGTGACGTCCTGCGTGTACGGGGCGACTGAATCCAGACCCGTATTTATCGGTTGACGTTAAATGCCAGGCGAACATTATTGGCCACCAGTCCATTATCCTTTTGTTCACTTGGCTGCACATAAAACTCCAGTACCGTGTCCCGGTTCATCAGCATCTCTTCGCTGACCTCATCCGCCACCTCGTTGGCATGGCAGAACACACTGACATAGGGTGAGTCGGTCTCGCGCGGGTCAATGATCCAGAGATTGCCGTCGATCCGGTTCATGAATCGCAGGAAGCCATAACCCTTATCCGGAAACCATTTGGAACACACCCCGCGCACGCAGGACCCGGGTGTGCCCCATTCATTGCGCGGTTCGTAGGAAATGGGTAGAAGATCCGGGATGATATAGCCCGAATAAAAGGCGTCCACCTGTCGTTGCAGCTGACGGGATATGTTTTTGAAGCCGATCAATTCCACACGGCAGCCCTTGTTTTGCAGGGCGGTGACCACCTGGAGAAAATCCCCATCGCCGGTGACCAGCAGCACCAGGTCGAGTTCCTCCGATTGCAGCATGGCATCCACCGCGAGATCCAGGTCGGCGTTTGCCTTGGTGGTGATATTGCCTTCCTCGTCCGTGAAACGGCGCACGTTCTTGACCGTGATCTTCCAGCCGAAGTCGCGCACCATGTGCTGGTAGGTGAATGATTTCTTGGAATATTCCGGGTCTTCCTTGGCACGCTCGGGGTCGTAGGCCATGTAGGTGTTGAGGCGTATCGGGTAGGCGCCATCACGTGCCGCGAAACGCCGCAACAGATCGTAACGCATCTGATATCCGCCATTGTATTTGATGTTTTCGGCATCCACGAAAACGCCGACTTTCAGACCTATATTCAATTAAACCTCACTTTATTGCCGTATCAATACTATCCATCAGGGAAAAACCATATCCATGAATGAAGTACGCCCCGTTGCCGGGGCGTGGAGAAAAATGCAGCTTGTGCTCGAAGTTTGCACGTGGGACCGACATACTAGATGTCTGCATGATGCTTGACAACCTCGCCTCCGATGGTTTTGAAATGGCGAGACTGCCATACGCCTATAGGTCCCGGATAAATTCCTGCACGGCCGATTCCAGTTCCATATCACCTGAGACCAGGGAATTCAGATAGCGTTCCTTGAGCAGGGGCATGAGCATTTCGGCCCGTCTCCATTCCTCGAATATGAACCTTGCCAGTGGGCCACCATGCGCCAGAAAGCCGGATTGATGGAAGTCCCGCTGTGTCTGGACGCGGTCGTATTCAAAGCGCACGATCTGCGTTTCCCAGCCTGCACCACGGTGCTGGATGCGGGCATAGCTTCCCCTGGGGTCTCCATCGAAGGGTGATCCCACGGAGCCCACGTTGAGGATATGCACCCCGCGGTACGTCCGCTCCAGCGGTTTGTGGGTGTGGGCCACAACGAACAGCCCCACGTCCTGCGGCACGCGTTCGGCGAGTTGTTCGTCGCTGACTTTGGCCGAGACCCCGGTGCGGTTGCCGGCCAGGCTGCCGTGGGTGACATGCATCCAGTCGTCGTCGGGTCCTTGAAGACAAAGATGATCGGGCCAGTCGCGCAGCCCCTCCAGGCGTTGGCCCAGTTGCGCCGCGGTCCAGTCGGCGAATTGCCGCATGGCGGCGTCCACGGCGGAGTCTGCAGGGTGATCTCCGCAATGCAGCACATAGTCCTCGTGGTTGCCCTTGACGGGCAGCCAGTCGTCGGACCGGCGCAGTTCTTCGAACAGGTCCAGGCAGCGGTCGCTGCTTGGGCCCCGGTTGACCAGATCACCATTCATGATGACCAGGTCCGGGTGCCAGGCACGGATATGATCAACGGCGGCCTGCAAGGCAGGCAGGTTGCCCTGTACATCCGAGAATATAGCGATCTTCATGGGTAAGCGCCTAGCGTGCAATGGTTTTCGAACAACCCCCTGGTGGCTATTATGTGTCACGGGCATGCAGGGGAACACTGGTATTCGCTATGGGATAAGGATCAAAGGGCCGAAGTCGATCGGTCTTGTGTGATTCCCGGTATTCTTTCAACCTAGAAACGGCAGTTGAACGGCAGCCAGGCACCGTGCGGAGCGTGCACTGGCGGTCGTAGCGGTCCTCACCCAATGGGTGAGTTTGGTATTTTTCTATAATCACTGATAAACCAATCGCTTGCCTGTTGCTCGAAGCGGTCAACTCTAGGCGTATGCATTCAATAAACTAATTTCTGACGGTGAATGACTTCTCCCACAAGAAGCCACTGTATGCACTGCAAATCAAGGAAAACGGCAAGCTCAAAGCCAAAAAACTCAGGTAATACAGCTTTCTACAGCCGGCACTTTATCTTGGTGGGATCTCCAACCACAGCTCAAGAACGCCGAGACGGGGTTTCTTACCTGGATAGGTAACCAATGATTTGACGACGACATCCGGTACATTGCGCACCGTATATCCCAAGCTACGAAAAGCACGCGTCGTATCCTCAGCGAGACGCTTCGCATGCTCCTCATCTTCATCATGGAAATAGCGAACTTCGTGCTTCCCTGCGGCTCCACCCTCCCTGTCTTCGCCAGGGACAATGTAACCATCTGCTTTAAGAGCGGCCGATAAAACCTCAGCTTGCTGGCGACGTCCTCCCGCAAACTGTAAAAATACAGTCGTCTTATTGCGAGCCTTGACTAAACGCTGCTCCGCCTCCTTTGAGTCAGAAATAACTGACTGTATAGCAGCGCTTCGTTGCTGGGTTGTCTGTTTCACTTCTTCCCCTATGCTAACTCCACTTTCTGATGCTAAAGTGTTCAGCTGGTCTACTTGTTTGGCCAGTGAAACGAGTCGCTGAGAAAGTGATTCTACATTAGATGCCAGAGGTTGGATTTCGCTTGAGTATGCGGCTATCAAGTCCTGTGAGGTTACATTCAGTCTTTTCACTTTTTGAATGGTCTCATCCAAGTCTTCAGCCTGCGGCTCAAATTCGTCAAGCTGCTTTTCCACCCTGTGGATCACCTCGTTGGCACGCTTTGCTATAATGCGCGTTTCAGTAACTCGCTCGGTAATTTCTGCACGTTTAGCCTCGATTTCTTTGTCAATATCATTCTTAATTTCCGATTTTATTTCAGATTTAATATCAGTAACGATATCCCAACTTACAAAGCCGATTATGCTAATTACTGCGACACCGACTGTCGCATAGAGTCGGAATAACGCCGAGCGGACTCGCTCAGTTACTCGGTCAGCCAGCTGTCGTTCGATAAGTTCAAGTTTGTCACCATTCAAATCTGTCATTGCTCACTCCCGGGGGCTTGTGATTTACTTCCAATGATCCGGTACACGACCGTTGACTGTTTCTAGCTGTTTCCGCCCCTTTCGTCTGGCGGTGTCACAATAGCCTACCCTCCCTCATCAAACCGTGTATACAGTTCTCGTACGCGGCTTTCCGCCTTCGCGAGCTGATGCGGTGTATACGGCACTTGCCGGTAAAGGAGCAGGCAGTACTTCTCAACCAGTGTTGCGGGGCCACTGGGGTTTCTGCCGCATTGCCGGGAACTTCCGGGCCTTGCAGAAAGTGCGTCGGTTCGTGGGAGCGACTGGTACAGAATGTTGTGCAGCCGCAGTCGAAAGGGTTGTTTTCTGTGGGAGCCGGAGTCGGGTGACCGCCTCCGGCGACCCGGTGGTGCCGGGTAACCGGCGTCTCTACGGCGACAAACTATGGGAGAGGCGTCTCCCGCCAACGGATAGGTGCGATTTATTGCGCGGTCTTAACTGAGTGGTGACCTCCATCATGAGTGTTCTTTGATTTATGTAAGATTTTTACTTTATGGATTTGACGGCCCGAAGCCTGTTGAACTTCTACTGTTAATCCATCAATCTCAAAACGTTCATTGGTCTTAGGAATTCTTTCAATATCATTCACAATCCAGCGACTAATACTATCCGTATTTTTTCCACGTATATCAGTCTTAAAGAAGTCTTTGATTGCTGCTAATTCTACACCCCCTTCAACTTCAATACATTCATCCATCTCATTGATTCCTGAAGGTCGATTTTTATCCGACTCATCATATATTTCACCTACCAACTCTTCGAGAAGGTTTTCCATCGTAACTATACCTCTCAAAGATCCATATTCATCAACCACAACAGATAGATGGCGCTTTTGACGTTGTAGATCGGAAAACAGACGGTCTATAGGTTGATTAAGAGGTACAAAAATCGGTGCGACTCCAATCTCCTTTAAAGGCATGTCTATCTTGTTATTGGCGATAGCACTTGCTATATCATGCCAATGAACAATAGATGAGATATTCTCGATAGAGCCTTTATACAGTGGTATGCGAGAAAAGCCTGTTCGCTCAATCTGAGGTAAGGCTTCCTTGATAGTTACTTCCTCGTTCAGGGCAAAAATCTTATGCCGACTCGTCATCACATCTGCCACTATCAAGTCGTTAAAAGCAAATACTCGTTCTATGATCTTTGCCTCATCCTTCTCAATAGTGCCTTCCTTAGTGCCACGCATTACCAGGCTCACTAATTCTGATTCCGTGACGCTGGGGCTTTCCTTGATGTTAGTCATTTTGTAAACAAAACCAATCAAGTGTTCAAACATCCATACCAGGGGAAACAGCACCTTCATCAAAAACAAAACAATGGGTGCTGCTGCCAACGCAGCCCCTTCAGAATGACGAATGGCCAAGCTCTTAGGTGTGATTTCTCCGAACACAAGAATCAGGAGGGTTAGTACCCCAACCGCTACTCCTGGGCCTAAAGCTCCAAGATATTCCGTCGCCACCACTGTGGCAAAGGCCGAGGCACCAATATTGACCAGGTTATTGCCAATCAATAATGTGATTAGCATGCTTGTGGACCGATTTTTCAAATGAAGCAACGCCTTTGCACCACTGCGCCCTTCTCTTTCCAAGGCTTCCGAACGAGCTAAAGTGATGGCGGTTAACGCTGTTTCCGAGCCGGAAAAAGCGCCTGAAAGAATCAATAATGTGATGAGTATAAGAATATCATTCATAAATGCGTTAATGTCTGCGGGGAAATTTCCAGGTCAGCGTCAAATAACATCATACTGACATGGCAAAAGTCCAGAAAGGGGCTCCGGTTTCAGGTTGTCTCTGGATTGAGTGTAATGCGGGGGTTGATCTCTTCTTCAAGCCAGCCTTTGATTATATCAGTTGTCGGCTGGCCTGTTCATTGATCGGTAGCACTGATTCTCTTTTCGATCTATAAACCACCCCGAGCGATAATTCCCGGAGCAGTAATAATCAGGGTTTCTCGGCCCGTGTTTCGTTAATCCTGGCTAAAATGCCTCAGCCGTAGATTCCGTCCGGGGCGGCGTCGCAGTCTACGCTGTGTTGCCGAAGGGGTGCTTCCCCGGAACAGATATCTCATTCCGAGTACAACGAGTATCAGCAGAACCAGGGACATTATCAGGTGAAAAAGGTCCATTTATCTCCAGTCGACCATATTGTGGTAGGAAAACGAGTGAGTGGGCCGCGTGCTTCAGTCAGGTGGCTGCGTCCTTGCTTGGCAACGCTGGCCTGAGGTGCACGGGGAGTGCTCAGATCATCGCCAAGGAAGCAGCGAGTTTTCGTTGTATGCACAACTCTGAGGATGCGCCATAGTCCCGGCCAAAGCTTCAAGGGGCTGGAAAGCAGCCCCCTGGGTCTCACCCTCGCATAGCGCCTGTCTGGAGTGTACGGTCGTCCACTACCGTATAATGACATCACCCGCGGTAACAGTGCTCTTGCTCGTGACATGCAGCCAGGTTGGCAGTGATTTATAATCATCACATTACTGATCATACACACTATTGCTGGAAATATTAATTCGAATATTAATTATGCTTTGCATGGTTTTTTCGAAGTGTTGGGATGCCACATGGGTAGTATTAATTATAAGCATTTGCGCTATTTCTGGGCAGTGGCAAGGGGTGGAGGCATTGCCCACGCGGCCAAGATACTGCACGTGACTCCGCAAACCGTCAGTGGACAAGTTGGCCGGCTGGAAAATGAACTCGGAGCCGAGTTGTTCGAGCGTTCAGGGCGGAAGCTTGTGCTCACGGCGGCGGGACGCACGGCGCTGGGTTATGCCGAAGAGATTTTTCAGTTGGGCGACGAGCTAAAGGCCATACTCACAGGGTCCGATGGTGCGAGCAGACCACTCCAGCTAACTGTGGGCGTGGCCGAGGTCGTGCCTAAACTGATCACTTATCGTTTGCTGGAACCCGCGCTGGGAATGAACACACCAGTTAGACTGGTTTGTAAAGAAGCCAAACTGGATGCGCTTCTAGCTGATCTGGCGGTCCACAAACTCGATATGGTGCTCACGGACAGGCCCATGCCTCAGGAGACCAATGTCAGTGCCTTTAATCATCTGCTTGGTGAGTGTGGCGTCACCTTTTTCGCCGCCACCGCAACGGCAGATACTTTCCGGGATGGGTTTCCTGAATCACTGCATCAGGCATCCGTGTTATTTCCCGCGGCCGATACGGCCCTATATGGCTCTTTGCGACAGTGGTTCCAGCAGCTACGTGTAACACCGATTGTCGTCGGTGAATTCGATGATAGTGCGTTAATGAAGGCATTCGGCCAAGCGGGTGTTGGCATTTTTTGTGCGCCCTCGGTCATAGAGAAGGAAGTACGGCAGCAGTATGATGTAGAGGTGATTGGACACACCAAGAAGATTCGTGAACGTTTCTACCTCATCTCCACGGAGCGCAGACTCAGGAACCCTGCAGTCGTCGCGGTCAGCAATGCCGCTCAACAAATTATTTTCCGTTCTTGAACGCCCATGAAAGGGCCATTCTGCAACTCGAATATCTGCATCCCGAGAGAATGCAGGGCCCGGGTTTCTAGCCGAGCACAGACCTTCGATGCCTCGCGGATACCGATCAGACACAGAGTCAGCACAAAAAACACTTTTTCCCTACACGTCGCATGCTCTCACCTTGGCGGGGTGAGTTTGTGGGGTCACGACTCAAGAGGTCCTGACGTAGCTCCCTTATGACATAATAGTCTAGCTGTACGTCGGAGAATACGGCGATTTCCATGCTTGAATACCCGTTGCATAGACTGCAACTATGGGGGCGCTGTTTGGGTCAATGCCGGGCCGGCGAGGAGGGAGCAGCATAAGTTAGGAGAAAGTTCATCCGCCCACGTCCGCCCGCTACTGATATAATCCCGCTCCTTTCATTTGCCGCACCGGTTTCCCATGTCCCAATTGCATGATCAAATCTCCAGACGGCGCACCTTCGCCATCATTTCCCACCCCGATGCGGGTAAGACCACGCTGACTGAAAAGCTGTTGCTGTTTGGCGGCGCCATTCAGATGGCGGGTACGGTCAAAGGCCGCAAGGCGGCCCGCCACGCCACCTCCGACTGGATGGAAATGGAGAAGCAGCGCGGAATCTCCGTCACCTCCTCGGTGATGCAGTTTCCCTACGGTGAAAGCATAGTCAACCTGCTGGACACCCCGGGCCATGAGGATTTCTCCGAGGACACCTACCGCACCCTGACGGCGGTGGATTCGGCGCTGATGGTGATCGACGTGGCCAAGGGCGTGGAGGACCGCACCATCAAGCTGATGGACGTGTGCCGGCTGCGCGACACGCCCATCCTGACCTTCATCAACAAGCTGGATCGGGAAGGCCGCGATCCCATGGAACTGCTGGACGAGGTGGAGTCGGTGCTGAAGATCCAATGCGCCCCCATCACCTGGCCCATCGGCATGGGTAAACGCTTCAAGGGCGTGTTCGATCTGCGCACCGATACCACCCACCTGTTCAGTGCCCAGCACGGCGGTAAAATCGCCGAGGGTGAGACCCTGCAGGGACTGGATAATCCGCGTCTGGACGACATGGTGGGCGATCTGGCCGAGGAACTGCGCGAGGAGGTGGAGCTGGTGCGCGGCGCCAGCCACGCGCTGGACCTGGATGCCTATGCCAGGGGCGAGCAGACGCCGGTGTTTTTCGGTTCCGCCATCAACAACTTCGGGGTCAAGGAACTACTGGATGCCTTCCAGCAGTATGCCCCGGGTCCACGTCCGCGGGAGACACCGCAGCGTGAGGTCGCGCCGTCCGAGGACAAGTTCACTGGTTTCGTGTTCAAGATCCAGGCCAATATGGACCCGGCCCACCGTGACCGCATCGCCTTCCTGCGGGTGTGTTCCGGCAGTTATAAAAAGGGCATGAAGATGCGCCATGTACGCATGGCCAAGACCGTGCAGATCTCCAATGCCATTACCTTCCAGGCGGATGAACGCCGGCATGTGGAAGAGGCCTGGCCCGGCGATATTATCGGCCTGCACAACCATGGCACCATTCAGATCGGCGACACCTTCACCGAGGGTGAGGATCTCAAATACACGGGCATACCCTATTTCGCGCCCGAAATGTTCCGTCGCGTGGTGCTCAAGGACCCTTTGCGCTTGAAGGCCCTGCAGAAGGGAGTGCTGCAATTGTGCGAGGAGGGCGCCACCCAGATGTTCCGCCCGCTGAAGAACAACGACATCATCCTGGGCGCCGTGGGTGTGCTGCAGTTCGATGTGGCCGCCTATCGGCTCAAGGACGAATACAATGTGGAGGCCATCGTGGAACCGGTGAGCGTGCAGACCGCCCGCTGGGTGAGCTGTGACGACGAGAAGATGCTGGAGCGATTCAAGATCAAGGCCCATGAGTATCTGGCCCTTGATGGTGACGCCCAGTTGGTCTACCTGGCACCGACCCGGATCAACCTGGGTCTGGCGGAAGAGCGCTGGCCGGACATCCGCTTCACCGCCACCCGCGAGTTATAGCTGTCAGCTTGGACTGAGCCCGGCAAGGCCCAACATGGGTCCAGTAGATCCTTACAATCCGGAGAGTGTTTCCATGCAAACCGAAGCAGTTGCAGCCCTGATCAGTGCCGGCATGCCGAATTCCGAGGTCAAGGTGACCGGCGACGGCCGCCATTTCGAGGCGGTGGTCGTGAGTCCTGAATTCGAGGGCCAGTCGCTGATACAGCGGCATCGCCTGGTGCTGGCCACGGTCAATGCGGAGATTCAGAGCGACAGCCTGCATGCGCTGTCCATCAAGGCCTATACCCCGGAGCAGTTTGCCGCCATCCAGGATTGAGTTCCGGGCGTTCATGCCGGCCGCGGGGCAAGGAAAGCACTACCAACTGGTCGCGAAGGGCTGCACGGACACCCTGTCGCCTTCGGCCACGCCCTCGCAGTCCTCGGCAAGCAGGATGTAGCAGTTGGCCCGGCTCATGGACGTCAATATGCCGGAACCCTGGGCACCGGAAGGACCCACCGTCAGGCGGCCATCGTCGGCATAGGCAAGTATGCCGCGCACGAATTCAAAGCGCCCCGGGCGCTTTTTCAGGTGGGTGCGGGAATTTGCCTGCACAATCAACTGGGTCGGCCAGCGGCCGCTGGCCAGATACCGGAGAGCCGGCGCCACGAACTGGTGAAAGGTCAGCATCACGGCAACCGGGTTGCCGGGCAGGCCAAAAAACACGGCGTCTTTGAGTCGGCCGAAGGTCAGGGGGCGCCCGGGTTTCATGGCAATGGTCCAGAATGACATCCTGCCCATCCCCTGGAGAATGTCCTTGGTGTAATCGGCCTCGCCGACCGACACCCCGCCTGAGGCGATGACCATGTCGGCCACCGCGGCCGCCTGGCTGAATGTGGCCTCCAACGCCTCACGTTCATCCCTGACCACGCCCAGGTCGATGATATGCACGCCGAGTTCTTCGAGCATGGCATACAGGCTGTAGCGGTTACTGTCATAGATCTCGCCTTCGGTAAGCGTGTCGCCGATGGAACGTAACTCGTCTCCAGTGGAAAAGAAGGCGACTTTGGGTTTTCTCCGCACCCTGAGTTCCGCAAAACCCAATGACGCCAGAACGCCCAGATCCGCCGCCCTGAGCAGGCGGCCGGCTGCGAAGACCCGGGAGCCCCGCGCAATGTCTTCGCCGGCGTGGCGTACATTCTGACCGCGGCGGTGCCTTGAATCGAGGCGTACACGGCCGTCGTCAAGTTTCTCGGCCTGTTCCTGCATGACGACCGTGTCAGTCCCCGCTGGCATGGGCGCACCGGTCATGATGCGCACGCACTGGCCTGTCTGACAAACCTCGTCCAGCTTCCGGCCCGCCAGGGCGGTCGCCATGATGCGGTATTCGCGTGTGCCGTCCGGCGGCAGATCCCCACCCGCCAGCGCGTACCCGTCCATCGCGGAGTTGGTGTGGCCTGGCACATCGACCGGCGACAGGCAGTCTTCAGCCAGCACCCGGCCCAGCGCGGAGCGTATGGCCACCTGTTCCTGGTCGAGCAGCGGTACCAGTTCCCGGCGGATGGCGTCTTTTGCCTGCTGTACCGAGAGAGACCGGGGATCGGATGCGTCGGCGCAGGATGGCTGCGCTGTAAGCTCATTGGACATCGGCAGTGCTTTCCTTGACAGGTGCGGGGTTTTCACCCTGTAGCACGGATTGGAGAATGAATCCGGCAATCTGGTCGGAATCATCGAGCGACAGACGCGGCAGTGCGCCCGGATCGCGGCTCAATTCACCTGCATCCGCCGCAATGGCGATAATGCTCGGGTCCTGCGGGAAAAGCAGCGGCCGTCCCAGGGCCGTGCGATGCAGTTCGATCTTGGGAAACGCTTCGGCCTTGAATCCCTCCACCAGGACGAGATCCAGTCCAGCGGGGTCCAGCAGTGCCAACGCCTCGTCCAGGCCGGGTTCTTCGCCACGCCGCGGGGTTTCACGAATCCAGCCGATCCGATGCCTGCCCGCAACCAGTATTTCATCGGCCCCCGCTTTTCGCAGGCGGTAACTGTCCTTGCCCGGCCGGTCCATTTCAAAGCTATGATGCGCATGCTTGACCACCGCAATGCGCAGGCCCGCATCCTTGAGCAAGGGCAGCAGCTTGAGCAGCAGGGTGGTCTTCCCGGTGCCGCTGAATGCGGCGAATCCGACCAGGGGTCGAGGAAAGTCTATACCCCGCAGTCCCACGAGTCAGCCTCCCCGGGCGGGTCGGCCCGCACTGGCATAGTCTTCAGGCGTGTTGATATTGCGGAACTGCTCCGGGACATCACTGAAATCCACGCTGATCCAGTGATTGCGTGGATACCAGCGGTCAATCTTGCGATCGCCCTGCTGCAGAAACAGCCGCAGGTCCGACACAACGTCTTGATGCAGCAGGGCGTAGACCGGCTGCAGACGTTGTCCGTCGTGGGCGACGGCGATTTGCGCGCCGGCCCCGCCCAGTCCGGCGGCAAGACGTTGCGCGAGATCGCCGACGATGATCGGACCATCGCAGGGCAGGGTGAGCAGGTAGGGTGTGTGCATGTTTTCCAGTCCTGCCAGAAAACCCGCCAGGGGACCCTGAAAGTCCGCCAGTGGATCGGCGATCACGGGAAAGCCCAGGCGCTGATACTGTTCCCGGTTGCGGTTGGCGCTGATCAGGACGGCGCCGACCTGGGGCCGTATGGCGTCCAGCACATGGCCGATCAGCGGCACATTGCCGTAGGGCAGCAGCCCCTTGTCCCGTCCGCCCATGCGTCTGCTTTTGCCGCCGGCCAGTACCAGCGCGGTGATTTCCCGGGGGTCTATCATCCTGGAATCCTCAGTTGAACACCGTGAAGGGTGCGTTTGTGGTGGTGCAGGGCAAGGCATAAGGCCACGGAATAGTAATTCTATTGCAAGGCGTTGTAACGCGGGCCTGTGCCGCCACTAGCGTGCCATTCGCGGTGTAGCGCTGTTCACTCAACAGGTGAATATCCCCAATACCAATGAATTCATACATTCAACACGCTAACTACAGTCAATAGCGGTCAACTGAGGATTCCAGGATCATATCCACTGCCTCGTATTCATGCCGTCTTCAGTATTCGATGCCCGATGGGCGTCACGTTGCCCGGCAGTCTGTCTGCTGCCTGGCCGGTTTCCCGCATCCGGCCATCATGCAGATTCAGCATGCGTTCGGCAACACAGCCGAAAGACCCGGGGTCATGGGTGGCCACGAGCAGGCTCATGCCCTGGTCCTTCAATGTGCGCATCAATTCTATGGTGCGCCGCTGGCAATTCTCATCCATGTTGGCCGTGGGCTCATCCAGCAGCATGACGCGCGGACCGCGCAGCCATGCGCGCACCAGGGCCACACGCTGTCTTTCACCGCCCGACAGTTGATGCACAGGTTGCTCCGAAAGCGCCTCCAGTCCGGACCACTCAAGTCCCTCCCGGATACGTGCCGCACGTGCGGCGCGGGTGCCCTTGAGCGGATAGTTGAGGTTATAGCGGACACTGCCCTCGAACAGATAGGGCTGCTGGTGCAGATAGAAGCACTCGGCCTGCAGCCGCTTTCTGGCCTTGCGCCAGTTCCGGGCCGCGCCGTCCAGCAGTACCTCCGCCTGTTCGGGCCGCTCCATCCCGGCCAGAATACGCAGCAGCGTTGACTTGCCGGCCCCGTTATCGCCATACAAGAGCTGGCACTCGCCGCCCGCAAGGCTGATGCCCACCTGATCGAGTATCCGGCGTCTGCCGAATGATTTTTGTATGTTGCGGAAAACAAGATGACTCACGCCAGCGGCCTCCCCTTGCCCTGCACCAGCTGCAACAGCCCGTTGAGCACAAATGCCATCACCAGCAACACCAATCCCAGAGCGATCCCCTGGGCAAACTCACCCTTGCTGGTCTCAAGCGCAATCGCCGTCGGTATGTTGCGGGTGTAATGCAGTATATTGCCTCCCAGCATCATGGACGCGCCGACTTCCGCGATGATGCGGCCGAAACCGGCGAACAAGGCGGCCAGCAGACCGAATCGTGCTTCGCGCATCAGCGTTAGCATCGCCCGTGCCCGGCCCGCACCCAAGGCCCTTGCTGTCTCCCAGGCCCGCCGATCCGTGGCCTGCAGCGATGAATGTCCCATCGCCACCAGTACCGGCAGTGCCAGGGCGATCTGACCGATGACCATGGCAGGCTGGGTGAACAGCAGTTGCCAGTCGCCCAGCGGACCCTGGCGGGACAGCAGAATGTAGAAGGTCAACCCGACCACCACCGCCGGGAAGGACAGCAGGGTGTTGAACGCCGTGATCAGCAGGCGTCTTCCCGGAAATCGCCCGTAGGCCAGTAAAAACGCCAGGCCGATGGCCACCGGGGTGGCCAGGGCTATCGCCGTGAACGAGACCTTGAAGGAGATCGCAACGATCTCCCACAGTTCGGGATCGCCACCGAACAGCAGCTTCAGCGCCTGTGACATACTTGCGGCAACGGAGTCCATGGCCTGCGTTTCCGCGGGGCCTCAGTTTTTCACCACCATGCCTGCGGACGGGGTAAATAATTGCTCGCCCGACTTGCGAAAGGCAGCGATTGCCTGCTGTCCCTCGCTGCCCCTGATCCAGGCAATCAGTGCCTGCGCCCCCTGATGGTTGAGTTTCGGATATCGACTGGTACTCACCTTGATGATGGTATAGGGGTTGTACAGCACTTCGTCGCCCTGATAGCTCACCTTCAAGCGGCTCTTGTCACGGTAGGCCAACCAGGTGCCCCGGTCGGTCAGGGTATAGGCACGCATTTCATCGGCCATCTGCAGTACCTTGCCCATTCCCTGGCCGGACTCGCGATACCAGCCGCCCGCAGGCTTCAGGTCGGCCTGTTTCCACAGGGCGCGCTCCTTCTTGTGGGTGCCGGAGTCGTCGCCGCGGGAAACGAAGAGGCTGTGGCTGGCCGCAATCCGTCCCAGGGCATCGGCGACACCGGCGGCCTGCGCCAGCCCGGCCGGATCCTCCTGCGGGCCGACCAGCACGTAGTCGTTGAACATCACCGGCAGCCTCTGTTCGCCATGGCCCTCGTCGACGAACCGCTGTTCGGCCGCGGGCGCATGGACCAGAACCAGGTCCACATCGCCGTCCCTGCCCATACGTAATGCCTTGCCGGTTCCGACCACGATCACATGAACCTGGAAACCGGTGGCGGCCTTGAAGCGTGGCAGCAATTCATTCAGCAGTCCGGAGTTCTCCGTGCTGGTGGTGGTGGCGAGCCGGACGGTATTGGCTCGATCGTAGCCGGCGCCCGCGGCATTAACGGGGACCGAAAACAACAGGTTCGTCAGTATCATCAGCAACAGAACGTGTCCGCTTTTGTACATGGATAAGCCCCCGGTGTTTTATTGCGTGCGTTGCGTCGCTGAGAGATGCAATTCAGGTGCCAGCATATGGAGAATGCGGGTTCATCCATCGAACAGCGTCATTCTTCAATACCCTGGGCCTTGATTTACCGCTTTCGATACGTGTGCTTAACACTGGATTCAGATGGACATGCGCGACAAAATGTCGCAGAGTCGACTAAGCTGGAAAGACACAATGGCCCAATGAGCGCATGATTCTGCCCTTGGTCTCTACAATCGGTCGGCGGTTTCCGTTTCTTTCCCAAGCTCTGCAGGAGGCGACCGGGCGTATCCCATCAATCCGACACAGGGCGTAAAGACAGACATGGCACTTTCGACCGAGAGTCTTCGTACAGGTTTTTCTGCACCCTCCCTGTCTGCCCATGGTCCGGACGGGGTTACAAAACGCCTCAGCTCCGTTCTCATCGTCGATGACGAGCCGGCAATGCAGAGTTCCCTGCGCAAAGGTCTGTCGACACAGTTCAGCCTGGTGGAAACGGCATCGGACACCGATGCCGCCGATGCCCTCCTGAGCCGCTGTCATTTCGATCTGATCATCTCCGATATCCGGTTGCCGCGACGTTCCGGCATCGAATGGATCAGCCAGTTACGCGACCAGGACTATCAGGTGCCGGTCATCTTCATGGCGGCGCATGCCGACCTGCAGACGGCGATCACCGTCTTGCGCGCCGATGCCTCGGATTTGATTCTCAAGCCGTTCCCCATGGAGCAGATGCAGACGGCTGCCGAACAGTGCATCGAGCGCCAGCGTCTGAAGCGGGAGAACTATTTATTGCGGCGGCAGGTGGACCACCTGCATGAAGGCAGCGGCATCATCGGTTCCTGCGAGCTTATCCGAGGTGTGTGCGAGGTCATCAAGCGTGTCGCGCCCATGCCTTCGACGATTCTGGTGCAGGGGGAGTCGGGTACCGGCAAGGAACTGGCCGCCCTAGCCATCCACAAATTCAGCGCTCGCAGTGGTTCCTTCGTGCCCATCAATTGCGGCGCCATGCATGCCGATCTCCTGGAAAGTGAACTGTTCGGACACATCAAGGGGGCCTTCACCGGCGCCATCAAGGCGCGCGAGGGGCTGTTTTCCTACGCGGACGGCGGTACCCTGTTTCTCGATGAGATCGGTGAAATGCCGCTGGCCATGCAGACGCGCCTGTTGCGGGTCATGGAGGATCGCAGCGTGCGTCCCGTGGGAGGCAACTGCGAGAAGCCTGTCGATGTCCGCATCATTGCCGCCAGCAACCGCGATCTGAAGGCGGAGGTGGACAAGGGCAATTTCCGCCAGGATCTGTTTTACCGGCTCAACGTGCTCAGTATCCGCATGCCGGCTCTGCGCGAGCGCATACAGGATCTGCCCGAGCTGGTGGAACATTTCGCCAGGTCCATTGCCGCGGACCTCGGCATGGCGGTTCCGCGCATCCCCGAGTCGGAGTTGCAGCGTCTGGCGCTATACGACTGGCCGGGCAATGTGCGCGAACTCAAGAATGTCATCGAGCGCTGCCTGCTGCTCAGCCATCAGCCCAGCCAAGGCCTGACCAGCTGTTCAGAGGTGGCCGGGGCGGGCGCGTCCTGCGACGATCCTGACGATTTAACGCTGGAGAATGTGCAGCGCAGACATATTCTGCGCGTCCTGGACCGGGAGGGGGGTAACAAATCAGCGGCTGCCCGCGTACTGGGGGTATCGCGCAAGACACTCGAACGCAAGTGTCAGAGTTGGGGGGAATGCAACTGATCCGCCGACCCGGTCCGCAGCCAATTTGCCCTGGTATCGAACTGATTGTCCCTGGGCGAGTCAGCAGCGTACCGCCGGCATCAATCCTCACCCCAGACGAGCTCACCGCTCTCGCTGAAATCATATCCTCCCAGCAGATCGGCCGTCTGCCGGCATTCGCCTGACTGCAGCTGAGATAGCAATTCCTGGAACAGGCGCCGGAACCAGATATTCCTGGGCAGGGCGAAATCGAAGGCCTCGACCCCGAACGGAATGAACGCCAGCCCCGCCTCGGTCGCCGCGGCCCTTGCACCCGGCGCCACGTCCGCCTGACCGAGCACGATCGCTGCGGCCGCTTCGCGCTCGGAAAGGGCGGTTGCCGTGACGTTGAGTGCCTCGACGGCCGACGCGGTCTTGCGCATCTCCATCAGAAAACGCTGTGCTCCGGCACCGGGCTGACGCTGCGCCCAGCGATATTTGCGGTTGACCAGTTGCTCCAGGTCGGTGGCGCGGTTTGCCACCTCAGGGCTGATGAGCAGGCCCTGTTCCCGGCTGAAGGCGCGTATCAGCACCCAGTTGCGGTGTTGCGGGTGCTGCCTGAGCAGGGCGGGGTGACGGGTGCGGCTCTCCTCGCTGGGTCCCCAGTGCAGGGCGCTGACGTCTACCCTGCTGGCCTGCAGGAGTTCCAGGCCCAGGCGGGTGCCGGTCGGCGTATAACTGACCTGGGCGAGCGCATTCACATCGCGGGCGAAGGCGGTTACCGCGCGATACAGCAATGGGTCGTCGCTGCCGGCGATCACCAGACGGTCGGTCAGCAGACCACCATGCGCCGAGTCCATCATCCAGCGGTCGATGAGTTCACGTGGAAACATCCACTTTCCGGTGACCTTGGTGGCGGGGATCTTGCCTTCGTTGACCAGCGCGTAGATCTTCTTCTCATTCAGCTGAAGGTAGGCGGCAACCTGCTTGACGCTCATGAAGGCATTGTTTTGCGGCAGAATCACGGCAGACATGTGCTCGTGCCCTCCAAACCGGAGCCGTGGCCCGGGTGCGCAGGTGGTGTGCGGGGCAATAATCCGGTTGGTGTCGCGAAGCTGCCTGCGCTCACCCTGGCGGAGATGGGCAAGGCTTCCGAAGGGCAGGGCGAATCAGGAGCTGGCTCCGTGTGCATGCCCGTCTCTGCCGGATAGGCGGTCAATTGTCCGGTCTTCAGCCCGCCCGTCTGGCGGCGGATTCGGGCCTGTCCGCCGATTTCATGGGAGGTATGGCATCAAAGCTGATCTGCTCGGCGCCGTTGTAGACGAGAAAGTGCCGTCCCTTGGCCCGGGCGATCAGCACTACCCCGATCTTGCGCGCCAGCTCCAGTCCGCGGAATGTCACCCCTGAGCGCGAAAGCAGTATGGGGATCTGCATCTGCGCGACCTTGATGACCATTTCCGACGTGAGACGCCCGGTCGTATAGAAGCATTTGTCCGTTCCCTCGATGGCGTTCAGCCACATGAAGCCGCTGATCGCGTCAGCCGCATTGTGTCTGCCCACATCTTCCACGAACAGGTCGATCAGCGGGCGGCCGAGCGGATCAAAACGGCACAGCGCGCAGCCATGTACGCCGCCCGCACGCTTGTATACCTCGTTGTGGTCGCTGATCTGCGACAGCAGGCCGTAGATCAGGGATTGCGCGATCGAGCGGCGCGGCAGCCGGATCTTTTCGATTTGCTCACCGATGCGGCCGAAGACCGTACCTTGTCCGCAACCAGTCGTTACGGTGCGGTGCTTCAGCTTTTCCTCCAGATCGCTGATGCGCTCGAAGGTCTCGATGTGAACGGAATCCTTGCTCCAGTCCACCCGGATGGAGTCCACCGATTCAATACAGGGTACCAGTCGCTGATTCAGCAGATAGCCGAGTGTCAACATCTCCGGATGGGTGCCCAGGGTCATAAGGGTGACGATCTCGCGTCCATCCAGAAACAGCGTGAGCGCCCGCTCCCCCGCCACGAAACCCCGGCGCGGCTGACCGTACTCATCAACCGCCACCACTTCATGCGACGGTCTCAGGCCCAGGTTGCTCATCTCCGGGCGATACGGCCGCTCATCATCGGGTCGCGTGTCTACCGCCATCTGCATGGGTGCCATGGTGTGTTATCCCCCGGTGTGATTCATATGCCGGAAAACCACCGGCTTGGCTTCGATAGTAAAGTCATGGCCGCGCGGCTTGATGTCCATGGAAGCGATGATCGCCCGGCGCAGCGCCTTGTCATCGCATGGATTTGCACGCACCACGCGGCGCAGGTCCACGCTGTGCTCCTGTCCCAGACACAGCAGCAGACGGCCTTCGGACGTCAGCCGTACCCGGTTGCACTGTTCGCAGAAATTGTGGCTGTGCGGTGATATGAAGCCGACGCGGGTATCGACCCCGGGAATGCGGAAATAGCGTGACGGCCCCCCGGTGGTCTCAAGCGTGGGGATAAGCTGGTAACGGCGGAAGAGGTCCTCGCGGATCTCATCACTGGAATAGTAGCATTCGGCCCGATCATGGGCATCGACGATGCCGAGCGGCATTTCCTCGATGAAACTGATGTCCAGGCCGCGCGCGGTGGCGAATGCCACCAGGTCCAGGACTTCATCGTGGTTGCGGTTCTTCAGAATAACCGCATTCAGTTTAACCCGGTCGAAACCGGCGGCCTGTGCGGCATCCAGCCCCCTTAGTACCTGTTCGATTCGGCCGGTGCGGGTCAGTGCCTTGAATCGGTCCGCTCGCAGGGTATCCAGGCTCATGTTGATTCGGGTGACGCCGGCAGCACGAAGCTCGGTGGCGAAACGTGACAACTGGGTGCCATTGGTTGTCAGTGTGAGATCGCGCAGGCCATCGAGTTCGCCCAGTTCGCGAAACACCTTGAGGATATCGCGCCGATGCAGCGGTTCACCCCCGGTGATTCGGATCTTGCTTACGCCCAGGTCTACGAAGCAGCGGCCGATCCGTACAATCTCTTCCAGCGACAACAAACTCGCCCGTGGGAGAAATTTCATGTTCTCCGACATGCAATAGATGCAGCGCAGGTCGCAGCGGTCCGTCACCGAGATCCTCAAATAGGTGACCTGGCGCCGGAACCGGTCGATCAGTACACGCTCTTGACCGGTTCCGGCTTGGTTTGGTTTCGACATCCCGACCCTCCCGTATGATCTCGGCTGTTATGTGCAATAAACATTCCCAGCCGTGGGCATTGCGGGCTTCAAGCGCTTTTAACAAGGGAAACCATCCATGAGCCTGGTCTGTTCACAGCTCGACAATACGGGCATGTGTGTAAATATGTCTCTAATGCAAAATCAGTATTAAGACAATTTGACCCACTACAAACCGACTATTCCCGGTACTTTCCCCCTGCAAGCGCAGGCGATACCGCTGGTAAGCGAGTCCTGGCGCGCAATTTGCATCCTCTGGGGAATGCACCGCGCTGGGATAACCGAGATGAGCCAAGCCCCCGACAATCAAGCGGCTGAAATCACCCACTTTCCGGTTTCTGTGATTCTCGAACGCCGTCCCGCCACCAGTCGGTGGGTCGACCACGTCTGGAATGCCGCCGGCATCACCGTAGGGCGGCTGGAAACAGAACATGAGGCCCGTCTGGTGCGTGAGGAGCAGGGCATCTCTTATTTCGTCGTGGGCGGTCTCGAAGTGGCGCTGCATGTCGACGAATGTGAGAGCTATTACTACAACCTGGTGAGTAAATCGCCGCGCGCCTACGTAGTCGCCCACTGCGCGGATAACGACGCCCAGCCGCAACCCTTCCTGATCAGCATGAGCTTTGATGAGGCCCACGCCTACCTGGAAGGCGATGAAGAGATCTACGCGGTTGATGTCCCGGGTGAGCTGTATCGCTGGACGGAGGCCTATGTGATCGCGAACTACTTCCCCGAGAAAAAGAAAAAACGCAAGTTGCGTAACTGGTCGGCAGATGATTCCAGGATCAGGCGCCCATGAGCGGAAAGATGCGCGCACCGCTTGAAGAAGATCAGGCCCCGCGGCCAGGGGAATCCTTTTTAAGCCGCCTGCACCGGCGCAAGACGCAGGCCCGCATGGAAGATGCCTGCGTCGACACAACGGTGGTTGGTGGGAAAGCAAGAGAGGTGCACGTCGATTCCCATGCAGCTGCTCCCCCGGAAGACATGGAATTGACCGATGCCGATATGCCGGCGCTGGAGTCGCTTGGCGCGGATTCGGATTACAGCGGATTCCTGTCGCCCAAGGTGAGCGAAACCCTGCGCCGGGCGGCCTTGCGCAAGTTGTTTCACGGCCCCGATTTCAACGTGATCGACGGGCTTGACGACTACGCCGAGGATTTCACCAGCTTTGAAACTCTGGGGGACATCATCACCTCGGATATGTGTCACCGGCTCGAGGTGGAGGCGGAAAAACGGGCGAAGGCGGTCAAGCAGACTCTGCTGGACGAGGAGGGCGCGGTACATGACCCAGACGATGAGCTAGAGGCGGAGGGGGGG